>ERZ808054.138-NODE-138-length-94191-cov-5.734471_pt1 | contig 94191 bp, 92 predicted proteins | sample MGYA00380201_ERZ808054 | MGnify/ENA primary metagenome ERZ808054 (study PRJEB31490, sample SAMN06133419) | mouse gut metagenome | isolation source: Z5_2 | host: mice | place: China: Chengdu | collected 2015-05 ... | reverse complement strand
CCTTGGTGTTAAATTGTAACAATAATTTCTGCTTCGAAAACCGAGTACTATCTACGTAAAAACTGAGGAGTCTGTGTAGAAAAAGGAAGTCCAACTGTCAGCACAACCTCCGCCTTATGTAATCCAGCTTTACGAAACTCCATTGCGATACCAGCCATTGTACGCAGTCTTGTTGAATCATCCGATATTTTATCTTCAGTGATTGCTGTTCTTCCCTCCCCTACCTTAAAAAACTCCCCATCATAAAACAATGAATTTTCCTTTAGCGTTGGCTCTATAGCTCCAAGTCTGTGTACTCCATTATCAAATATGAAATTTGCAGTCTTCCCAAGCTGGTATCCGTCATCAAACCCTATAATATAAGTTCCATTCTCTAATTTGATCATTTTCATCTCTCCCCCTTATACAATATCGGATAAATCAACACCGAGTTCTTCCATCTCTTCTGCATCCGTGCCAAGGTCGCCATACAAAAATTCGATAAATTCATTATTAGTGTTATACCTGTTTGAATGTTCCTCTGCGTACATGCCGATTGCATTTGACAGCAGAATTTTTAGCCTTTCCTCTGGCGCAATTTCCGACGTTTTATCACCATTTTTATTATATAGACTCATATTGTTTCCTTCTTTCTTGTCCAGTTTTTTTAATTTTTTAGCCTTCAAATATTACCACTTTTCATTGCCGCAACTCCCCGAAGAAACCCCTGCTCAAATACTGCATATTTTGTTTCTTCCAGGCAGGAACACAAAGTATCCACTGCATTGCCCAGTTTTTCTTCCGGGACATGCTCTTTGAGGATATCCTCCACCTTGTCCATCTTATTGATCTTCCCTACTGTCAATGTGGAATATTCGCTCTTGATGCTCTCGTCCAGTTTACCGCTGTTACATTGTCTCCATCCTCTTGTAAGCAGTTCCACTGCATAATTAAATCCAAAGATAAATCCCTGCTGTTCGTTCACCATGCCGAACTCCGAGACAATTCTCTCCAGTTCCATCCACTGCCTGTATGATTCTTCATCATCGGAACTGAGAAGATTGTCCATGACATATGTTTTTAACTTCTTCCTTGCTTCTTTTGTCTCCGGCAGATCGCCATACGCATCATCATCCATCAAGCTGTTGTAGATCTTTTCAATCATACTTGTTCCCATCTTTTTGAAACCTCCTGTTAAAAGAAATAAATCCCTATGCCGCAAACGGCACAGGGATCTTTTATAGTGTCATGGTAAGAATATATATTTAATAAAGACTTTCATACGTCCTGAAGACAAAAAATAAGCAATTTAATCAAAAAAGGAGTATTCCGCCTATCGGAAATGCTCCTTTATACTTTATCCAAGTCAACACTGCACTACGCTTAAAAATTTCTCCGGTAAAATATCCGGAACTTCTGAAGCTTCAAAATTTTTATATTCCGGGTTACAATATAATTCCGCTTTATAATCCATGTCCACTGTACCTCTGCGCCTGAATCTCTGCAAATTCTCATATGCTTTTTGGGAATTGGTCAATTCTTCATTGTCAGTTGGAGTTGTTTCCACAAAGCCATTCAGCAGATTTACCAGATAGTATATTTTTTCATCTGGCATCTTCATTATCAAGTCCGTTGCTTGTTCCTGCATCAATGTCATACTTAAACACTCCTTTCATTATCAAGCAGCTAACGAGTATGCCATATTCATTCTCCTCTCTAAAAGAAACGCAATAACTGTATGTACCTTACCTGATCGCTGTCCGAAAATCTTTCGCCATATATTTTAAAATTGTTATGCTCATTTTGATAAAAATTCAGCAAACCTGGTCTATCTTCACATTCCAGAAAAACGACTCCGCCCCCAACCTGCCTTTGTACATTTTGAAGAACGCTAATCGCAAGATCCATCAACTGATTTCCACTGATATGGTCATTTCCTCTAGCACCTTCATTTTTCCCGAATTGTGCAATCAAAAAAGCTGATACGCTATATGCATGTATTTCTGTATCAAGCCTTGCATGCCTAGACAGCTTCTTTTGACTTGTTTTACTCAACAGCCCATCACCAACAGTAGATGGTTTATGTGTCAAAGTAAAAAATGCTTCTATCTGACCTTCTTCATCAAAAACAAGATGAGTGATAGACATTTTTTTCTTTGCAAAATCTATAGCATTATTATGTATAAAATCCTCTATTTCCGCATTTCTTGGGCAAGAAAATTCAGAGAGGGCAAAACTCACTTTGTCCTCTCCGACCGTCTCCAACAAATCTAAAATATTTGCAACTGTATACTCTTTCATGCCTTCTGCTCCCTTTTTGCCCATAATTCCAAAATCGCATTCTTATCTGTAAGAGGCGGCTTTATGGGCGCTATTGGTTTCCACTCCGGTCCATTCGCCGATTCTTCTAACGCTTTCACAAATTTCTCCGCAGTTTCTTTATCTCTTATATCAAAGCTTGCAAATATACTAGATGTAGCCATAACGATACCTCCTTCATTGATTTCATGATAATCTTATGATTATTATATCCTCGCAAACATAAGTTTTATAATAACTTTCTGCAAATCATCTTCCAAAACATTGCAGTAGCTTCTATATTTTTATTATAGCAGAAAATCAAAAAATTACACTTCTTTTCTGCAGATCATCCACTACGTCAGATTCAGGACACTCTCTCGACGAATCTTGTTCACCATAGTGCACGTTCCACCTGTTCCATTTAGTATCTTTTCTTCTTTTCATCCACAATATATTGTTTTCATATTTTCAAAATGCACAACATATAGTGTGTCTTTTTCACATATCATACTAGGACACAAAATATTCCACCGCATTCTCAGGGAAAAATTCCTTGAACTCTCCATACAGCTGTCCGGCAAGGGTCTTATTGTGCGCTATGACCAAAGTGGGCTTGTTCAGTGCAGCAATCACATTTGCCATGGTGAAGGTCTTTCCGCTTCCGGTCACCCCCAGCAAAGTCTGGAACTGGTTGCCTTCCCGTAAACCTTTTACAAGGGCTTCTATTACCTTGGGCATCAACCCCCTTTGTCTAAAGCTTACAATCCTTTTCTAATAAACAAGGGGAATTCCACTTGTTAAGAATCCCCCTTTGATACCACTCTGAATATTTACCATTTTTAATAAAGAACTCATCTATTCATGGACAAGATTTCTTGAACAGTATAATCCGGCTGCCTAATCCTATTATTGCTTCATCCAATTTTTCCTTCCAGAACTTCTACCGCCTTCATAACCTGGTTATCCGTTCCGTCAGCTTCATTTGCCTCGTAATCATATTCCAGCTCAATATCCGGTTCAATCCCGATGCCGTGGATATTTCTTCCTGACGGTGTAAAATATGCGCTCACCGTAAGCTTGATCGCCGTTCCGTCATCCAGTCTGTGGATCCGCTGCACAATTCCCTTCCCAAAGGTAGTCGTGCCAATCAGCGTGCCCTTATTATAATCCTGAATAGCTCCTGCCAAAATCTCGGAAGCACTGGCAGAATATTCATTTATCAATATCACTAATGGAAGCTGTAATTCATGGGTTCCGTCGCAGGTATACTCTTTCCGGTTCCCTGCCTTATCTTCCGTATAGACCACCAGCCCTGCCGGAATGATCTGTCTTGCAATATCCACCACCGCTGTCAGGTCTCCCCCCGGATTGCTTCGAAGATCCAGGATCAGTCCTTCTATCCCTTCTTCTTTCAAAACAGCCATAGCTTCTGTGTACTGGTCTACTGTCACACCATCAAATTCCCGAATACGCAGGTACCCGATATTTTCATGCCCTTCCAGAGTACCACTGTCAACTGTGGTGGTTTCAATCTGCTTTGCCCTGACGATATCCATTTCCAGATAATCCGGTTCGCCTTCCCGGTAAATCGTCAGATGCACCGTAGTGCCTTCCCTGCCTTTGACCATGCTGACCACTTTGGTAAGGCTCATGCCCTGAGTAAACTCATCTCCTACTTTGTAGATAATGTCGCCTTCCCGGAGTCCTGCTTCCAAAGCCGGGCTTTCCTCCAGCACGCCACTGATCATGGCTGTATTCATCTGCTGATTGATAGAGATCATTGCTCCGATCCCATAGGAAATTCCCTGATTGCTGTTGACGGCATCTTCCAGCTCTTCACGAGAATAGTATTCCGAATAGGGATCACCTAGCGTTGCGATCATCCCTTTATAAACCCCGTCCCGAAGCTGTCCCGAAGTGACTTCATCGCCATAATAGTAGGTATCGATCACTTCTTCTATCGTCCGCATTTTCTGGATAGTATCTGCAGTGACTATGCTGTCGTTCCCTGTTATTTCCGCCCCGGTTTTTCTGACTGCAAACAAATCAAACGCCATTTTCCCTGCTGCAAAAACACCAAGCAGCAAGGCAGAAAACACAAGCGCGCCAGAAAGCATCCCGCCCAAAAAGCTTCTGCGTAATCTTTTCTTTTCCTCTTGCCGCTTTGCCTCATCCTCCTGAGACACAGCATCCAAACCTGATGAATTATCCAATCTAATCTCTCCATTCCGTTTTAATCATATCATAATCCATATCTCTCAGGATCTTAAATAACTCCAGGGATTCACATAATTGCCATTCAACCGGACACTAAAATGCAGATGATTTCCCGTAGAACGCCCCGTAGAACCTACAGCCGCGATCTTATCGCCTTTGGAAACCTCCGCACCCTTGGAAACGTATAGCGCCGACGCATGCATATAGACTGTATAAAGGCTGTCACCATGGTCGATCATTACATAATTTCCCATACTGCCATTGTAATCTGCCGCAACCACCTTGCCGTCGTAAGCGGCAAGAATAGAACTCCCCCCTGGCGCAGCCATATCAATTCCATTGTGAAATTTCTGTATTCCTAATATAGGATGTATCCTGTTTCCATAATCATCAGAGATTCTGGTATAAGAAGGCGCCGGCCAGGTAAACATGCCGCCGTCATATTTACGCCCCTGCTCCGCCGCAAGCTTCTTTCTTTCTTCTGCAACAGCTGCTTCCAATGCCTTGATTGCGTCATTCTGTTCGGCAATATCCGCTTCATACTCCTGGATAGCTGCTTCCTTACTCTGAATGTCGCCGGAAACCTTATACATCTCCTGCTCTTTATTGGCAATCAGCTCATTAAGAGAAGCCTCCTCCTCTTCCACTGCTGCCTTTGCTTCGTCAAGAACCGTCTTTTCTTCTTCCAGCTCCTCCTTACAAAGCGCCACATATTCCGCATAGGCCACATATTCATCCAGCATTCTCCTGTCATAAGCAGAAAGCATCTCAATATACTCCGCCTTGCTCAGCATATCCCCGAAGCTTTCCGATCCAAATACAAGCTCAAGAGAAAGATTGTCACCCTTCTCATACATAAATTTGATCCTGGCCTTCATTGCCTCATACTGCGCCTGCTGAACCCGCAATGCTTCCTCTAATTCCTCTGTCTTCTGGGCGATCTCCTCTTCCTTTTCTGCGATCAGATTCTTTAAGTCGTTGATTTTATTCTGGATACTCACAAGCTCTGCATCCAGCTCTTCAACATAACTGGCAAGCTCTGCCTTTGACTTTTCAAGCTGCTTCTTGATCTCTTTTACATTTGTCAATCCGTTCTGCAATGCCTTTTTTTCTTCTTTGGCTTTATTGATCTCCGCTTCTTTTTGTTTGATGCTTTCGTTGGTCAGCTCACTGGCGAAAGCAGTGGTCTGATATCTGGAAGCCGTTCCAACAATAAGACAAAGTCCAAGCGCTACACAGAACAATCTTTTCCATCGCTTCATATATAACCTTCCATCATCAAACTATACTCTCAAGTGCTTTCTGACTGTTGTGATACTTCCTAAGAAGCCGATTCCAACTCCCATGAGGACAGACACGGGAAGCAGGATATCAAATACTTCCTCCACTGGAAGGAAGGACAACAGTCTGGTCAACATAGAAAATTTCACCATAATATATTCAATAATTTTGTTATAAAGAACATAAATAACTCCAATCGGAATCATGGCTCCGATCACGCCGATCAGCATACCCTCGATCACAAAGGGAGAACGGACAAAAAAATCAGTAGCCCCTATATATTTCATGATCGTGATTTCTTCTTTCCTCACTGCAATGCCGATAGTTACCGTGTTGCTGATCAGGAAAATAGAAACTGCAAACAAAATGGCAATGATGCCCACCGATATATAAGCCACCAATGCATTCACGCCGGTCAGTGTCGTGGCAGTGATCTCGGAACGGTTCACAGTCCTGATCCCATCCACTCCCTCTAAATAGGTCACTAATGCAGGCTGCATGGAGACATCATTTAAATAAATCTCATAGCTGGCAGAATCCGCAAGAGGATTTTCTGTAAAACCGTCTGCATACTCTCCAAGATATTCTTCCTTAAAGCTTTCCCATGCCTCATCTGCAGAAATAAATTCTTTCTTGGATACCTCCATACGCTTATCGATCAGGTCGCCAATCTCCTCAATTCTCTCCTGAGCAATGCCCTCATCGAAAAATACCGTAACACACACGCCTTCCTGTGCTGTTTTGACGATATTCTGGAAATTGGCAATAATTGCATAAAACAAACCAAACAAGAACAGACAGGCGCCAATCGTAGCTATAGATGCCAGAGTAAACCACTTATTCCTAAAAATATTGATAAAACCCTGTTTGAGTGTATAAAAAAATGTACTAATCCTCATCGATATAACCACCTTTTTCTTCGTCGCTGACAATGACACCCTTTTTCATCGTTACAACCCTCTTCTGCATTGCATTGACAATTTCCCTGTTATGCGTTACCACCAATACGGTAGTTCCGTTTTCATTGATCTGTTCAAGCAGCTTCATGATCTCCCATGAGTTTTTCGGATCAAGATTTCCTGTGGGCTCGTCTGCAAGAAGGATGCTGGGACGATTTACAAGCGCCCTCGCAATTGCCACTCTCTGCTGCTCACCACCGGATAACTGTCTGGGCTTTGCTTTATATTTGCCGGCAAGCCCTACTGTTGCCAGGATACTGGGCACGTTTCTCTTGATATCCTTATTGGATGCCTGGATAATGCGCTGGGCAAAAGCTACATTTTCATATACATTCCTGTCTTTCAGCAATCGGAAATCCTGAAACACGATTCCCAGATTTCTCCGAAATTTAGGAATTTTCCTGTGGCGGATATGTACCAGATCATATCCCATTACGTTAATGCTGCCCGAAGTAGGCACCAATTCCCGCAAAAGAAGCTTGATCATGGTAGATTTCCCCGAACCGCTGTCCCCAACGATAAAAACAAACTCGCCCTTCTTAATATGTAAATCCACTCCGTTTAACGCCGGTGCACCGGTAGCATATGCTTTGCTCACATTGTCCAGCGTAATGATCTCGTCACTCCCAGCTGATGCCCTTTTTCTCTTTCTGCCTTTTACCTCACTCTTCACCAAAGCTGTTCACCTCTGTACTTTCAATTCACTTTAATATTCAAAGCTTTCCATGTAATTCATATATTTCACAACCATCAGGGCAATCCTGAAGGTGATCGCATCTTCAAATACGCGCAGGTCAAGCCCTGTATTCTTTTGAAGCTTATCCAGACGATAAACAAGGGTATTTCTATGTATGAATAACTGTCTGGATGTTTCTGATACATTCAGGCTGTTTTCAAAGAATTTACTGATTGTTGTCAGGGTCTCCTCGTCAAAATCATCCGGACTTTTCCCCCCGAAAATTTCTTTGATGAACATCTTGCAAAGCGGCATAGGAAGCTGATAGATCAAACGTCCGATCCCCAGCTCGCTGTAAGCCATGATATTCCTGTCATCAAAAAAGATTTTCCCTACATCCATTGCCATCTTGGCTTCCTTATAGGAACGGCTCACCTCTTTGATCTCCTTTACCACCGTACCATAAGCAATATGTACATCCTCCATCCCTTCTTTTTCGAGATAACCTTCTATTCCCAAGGCTGCCCTTTCAATATCTGACGGACTTTCACCGTCAGACAGATCCTTCACCACAACCACATTGCTCTCATCTACTGCCGTAACAAAATCCCTGCTGCCGTTTCCAAAATAAATCCTCATAGATTCAAGCACATTATTATCCCTGCTGTCAGCAGTTTCCACAATCATGACCACTCGCTTCACATCCGTCTGGATATGGAGCTTTTTCGCACGGCTGTAAATATCGATCAAAAGCAGATTGTCCAAAAGCAGGTTTTTGATAAAATTATCCTTGTCAAAGCGTTCTTTATACGCTACCAGCAGGTTCTGGATCTGGAACGCCGTCATCTTCCCCACCATATAAACATCTTCACCGATTCCGGCGGCAATCAGGATATATTCCAGCTGCTGTTCATCATAAACCTTAAAATACTGAAACCCCTTGATCTCCTGCGAATCTGCCAGAGATTTTCCAAAATCAGCCGCTTCTGCCGAGCATCCCGACATGCTCGGTGCCGTGGAAGCAATCTCCTTACCGTCCGTATCCATAATGCAAAAATCTACCCTGGCAATCCCCTTCAATCCATCGATCGTATTCTGTAAAATTTGATTCGAAATCATACGCCCTTCTCCCTTCGGAAAACCCCAATCCATCATACAATTTAAATAATACTTCCCACTTTCAAAATGTCATTCTGACGAACTTACCTTTTCATTTTAATATAAATGTACAAATAAATCCAGCCGTATTTTTGAAATTTTTGTGTATTTTTGATGCTTTTTGGATCTTTTTTCCTTTTTCTGCACAAACTTTTTTTATTATAACATTTCCTTTTCGCAACATACGTGCTATAATAAACGCGGTTAAATTAATAGAAAGGAGTGGTCAAATGAATATTCCAGAATTATCAACAGCACTTTCAAATGTAAGTACTTTAAATCAGGTCGGCATTGCTGTTCTCGATAAAGCACTGGAAAGCTCCGAGGAGACAGGCGCAAGTCTGATCAGCATGATGGATCGCTCTATGGAGCTGTCTGTAAATCCTGCAGTAGGCGGAAATTTTGACATGTACATCTAGGACAGCATAACGACCAGCCTTTTGATGACGGCACTCATTGCCCCAGTCATCACCAACAGACAAAGGATAAGCGCAACTATCAACGGTATAGTGACCAGCTTATCCTTTTTCACTTTTTCCCTTATCCGTGTATTTTTCCAGACATCTTCCCTGTTTTCATGCTTACTGATCCATATGAGCACCGCAAATGCAACAGGCAAAGTTACCGCCGAAATAACCAGATAAACTCCCACCCCATACATCAGCAATTCCGCTGTAACCTCCTGCTTGGCGTATACATTAGGATCACTCCGAAGCGCAGCATAAGCGATCAGGCTGGTACCTGCGTTAAACAGCCCATGATAAATGATCGAAGACCATACACTTCCTGATGCTTCCACCAAAAGCACCGCCATTATTGCCATAACAAACGCATAAGATGCCTGATTAAAATTCATATGGATACAGGCAAAAAGCACCGCAGATAACAGCATCGCCTTCACCATACCCCCGGACCGCCGATAGGAATGGTAAAATCCCCCGCGACAGGTAATCTCCTCACAGATTGGCGCAATGACCGCTGTTGAAAGCACAAGCTGGGCAAAAGGCATATTGCCCACCTGATAGCTTTCCATCATATTGACTGCCTCATTCTCCACCCAAAACATGGAAATTGCATTCACAAGTGTTAAAAACGGGGACGTCAGAAATGTGAATAGTCCGATCATCAGTATCGTTCCCGGCTTTATTTTATGGAACCCCAGAAACTCTCCCATCCTTTCCCGGGAAACCACCGCAATAAAAATGATTGGCAGTGCCAAAGCGCCTTCCAGCAGCAAATTAGTCACCAGCAAGTTTGACGTGACTGAAGCAGGCAAAAAGAGCATCAGGACGGACACCAGAAAATACGCTATGATTGTAAGCAAAAATGCCCAATTTGCTTTTTTGGCATTCATTCTGTCATCCTCCTACACCTTTTTGATTCCATCCTGCTCAATCATGATCAAACGCTGCTTATACAGGTTTCCCACTGCACGTTTAAATTCATTCTTGCTCATTCCGGTCTTCTCCCGTATCAGCTCCGGGCTTGCTTTATCTGTAAAGGGCAGGCTCCCGCCCCCCTCTTCCAGCATAGCCATGATCTTATCTGCATCCTTGCCAATCTGGATATATGCCTTATCTTTAAGGCTTAAAGTCAGCTTGCCATCCTCCAAAACCATTGCTACTCTGGCTGTAACCCTGTCTCCCACATAAACATTTTCTACAGGCTCCCTGACCGGGATCAGCGCGCTATAGCAATTATCCACTGCTATAAACACCCCGAATCTTTCACTGATCTCATAAACGATTCCTTCCACCATATCATCCTTTTTATAAGGGCTGTCTGTCTTAAGATAATGATAGACCTTCATGGTCGTACACAGCCTTCCGCTTTTATCCACATACAATGCCACCAGATACTCCTTTTCCGGTTCCACAGCAGTTGTCTGCTCCTTAAATGGCAAAAGCAGATCCTTCTCCAATTCCCATCCCAGGAAGGCTCCGATCCTTCCCACCTCTTTTACCTTGAGGAGCGCAGTCTGCCCCACCTCTAAAGAGGTTTCCCGCGTTGTTGCAATCAGGCGGTCTTCAGAGTCCCGGTAAACAAATACGGACATTACATCGTCAATCTGTGCTTCTGCAGGCACCTCCTTCTTCGGCAAAAGAACCTTTTCAGGCTCTTTTCCGCCATCTGCTGCATCCGCCAGATACACGCCAAATTCTACTTTCTTTACAATAGCCAGCTTCTGCCTTTTTCCCAATTTTATCATTTCTGTTATTCCTTTCCTTTCTCAAGCTCAACCACGCAACACACTGCATCTTCTAAGTTCTTTAATATGATCACGTATCTTCCTTCCTCCGCCGAAATATAAGGTGTCAGTACATCCCCGAGCAAAACCTGTTTCTTATATTCTGCCCGCAGTTGCGCGGCAGGGAAGCTCTCTGCCAGGCTGTCCATTGCAATCTGCACAAACTGCCCATTATTCACATGATGATTCGTATCCAAGTGGATTTTTTTGATCTGTACCGGCTCCCCCTGCACACAGTTTTCTGGAACACTTATTTTTCTTGGCGCATAATCCATTTCCAATTTAGGCTCCAGCACATAGCCTGCCAGCATATCTTCATTCGCCTTAACCGGCCTGCCTGTCTCCGTGTCCAACAGGCTCCACATAGTATTGGCGCAGGCAATAATATCATCCTGCTCGTCTTTCATAAAAAAATTTCTGTATCCAATAAAACCTTTGAAATCATAAGGCATAGTTCCCACTGTCACATTTTCGCCCATAGCCGGATATCTTTTTACCACGATCTGCCAGGAAGACATCACCCAGACCACATGATGTTCCCGGCAATAACCCAGCCCTAGTCCAATATCTTCAGATTGAAATGTGGAGCAATCCTGAAAATAGTTCAGCAATGCCTCTAATTTTAAATGCCCTGACTCATCTGTCTCACTGTATCTGATCCTGCTCTGAAAAGTATACATGATCTTCCCTTCCTTTTCACATCAATAGTACTGATTATAACACGAACCCTGCCAAAGAAACAGTAGTTTAATCGAACAGGGGAAGATTTATCTTCCCCTGTTCGCCGCGCGGGGCGCGTGCTGTCTGGGCAGTAAACTTCCTTACGCGCCCCTGCGCATAAAAAGAATCCCGCTTTCGAGATTCTTTTTATAAACCAGATGATTTACGCCCCTGTGATATCCAGTGCATGCATGTAGGCATCAGCTCCCCTCGCGCATACAACGGTAAGACTCTGATCCTTAATAAACACCTTGCATCCAACCACGCTTCTCACTGCATCAAGCTTCAATTCCATATCCCCCTGAGGCGTTTTCAAAAACAGGACATTTTCTGTAGACTTGCTTCCCACCGTACCGCTTACCGTATGGGTATTGGATGTATCGATCTGGGTAGCAAAGGCGCTTTCCTTAGCAGCTATAATCGTTGCCGCATGCAGATACTCATCTGATCCATTATATACAGAAATCGTCAGGCTTCTTCCGGGCGTGAGAACCAGACCGCTTCTGCTGTCTGTATTATTATCAATTTTAATCTGCATTTCCCCGTCTTTTGTAGAAAAATACAAAAGACCCGCTTTTGTCTTATCAGATACAGTGCCGGTCACGGTCATCGTTGTGGCTGTTACTGCAGAAGCCGGTGCCGGCGTAATGGACGTATCCACGCTTCCCAAAGCACCTGCAGCCGAAGAATCGGAAATGCTGACTGCATGCATATAAGCATCAGATCCTCTCACGCAGGTAATACTGTAAGACTTGTCCACTACCAGCACATTACACCCGCTCATATTCGTATTAGCATCCAGCTTGATCTCCATATCGCCTTGCGGTGTCTTAAAATGCAGAATATCCCCTTTGGTCTTTTCACCGATCGTGCCTGTAACTGTGGCGGTCGTTGATGAATCATATGTAATAGAAGGGATCTTAGAATCGCCGCCAATCTTGACAGCATGCAAATATTCATCAGAACCATGGGCTACGGAAACACTGATCTTATTACCCGGAAGCAAAATCTTACATTCACTGGTATCTGTTCCGCTGTCCAGCTTAATTTCCATATTTCCTTCTTTTGTCGAAAGCTTTAAAATCTCCGATGTGGTTCCCGACATGATGGTGCCTTCTACTGTTGCAATTACTTCAGCCGCCCGCACCAAGGCTGGTCCTGCCGGAGCCAGAACCATGCTTAAGGCAAGCGCAACAGCCATACTTCCTTTTAATATTCTATTTTTCTTCATAATTTCGCCTCCATCACAAATACCAAATTTGTACATTTAAAGATTACCATAACGAGTAAATTATGTAAACCCATCATCTGATAATTATTGGAGAAAAAAAGCTTTCACTCTCCCTGGAAAATGCCTCAATATCTTCCGTTATTGACCAGAATGTCCGGCTTTATCCTTATGTGCCGAACACACGTTCTGTGCCGCATGGGGAGATTCATCTTCCCTACGCGCCCCTGCGCATAAGAAAACCCGGTGGAATCAATCCACCGGGTCACATTCGCTGGGCTACAAGGATTCGAACCTTGAAATGACGGAGTCAGAGTCCGTTGCCTTACCATTTGGCGATAGCCCAATGTTCACTACTTTTGGTATTATACATGAATCTCACACATTTGGCAAGTAGAAATTTAAATTTTCTTTGTTACTTTTTTGACAGGCTGTTTTTTTTCAGATACTTGAAGGATTTTGATTGAAAACTGTTTTCAATTCCCCCAAAATTTGTTATCTTTTTTAATAGGGAAGCAATTGTATATAAATTTCAGGAGGGTATTTATGAGGTATTTTTTTGACGGAAAAATCGAAAAACAGGATGACGTTTACTGTATACGCATCCCATTTAACATATGGGAAGTATGCAAGCTCAGGGATATCATCAAAGCCGATCTGGTTTTGGATAACCGGATCATTGAATGTGATCTTTTACCGGAGGCAAAAGGAAATTACAAAATTCACTTAAGCGACGAAGATGTTGCCCACACTAACATTGACCAGGTTCACAAAATTTTGCTCCACATTACCGGCAGCCTGATCCAGATGAACCAAAACAGCCCTTACAGCTTTGACAACCCAATACGCAAAATTGATGGTATTGACATCATTATCCAGCCGGAAGACGGGCTTTGCGGTCAGACCTGTGTAGCCATGCTCGCCGGAGTCACCATCGCAGAAGTAATCAGTGTTATGGACTGCCGCCAATGGCAGGGAACCATGGGACGTGTCATTTCCGCCCTAAATTACTATGGCATTGATCACAGCGACATCATTGTATACACGGAAGGCAAAGAAGCTACCCTTCCTAAATGCTGTATTATGATGGAAAAAATGGGACTTTACTGCCACTATCTGGTTCACTATGACGGCAAGTTCTACGATTCTAACCTGGGTATTATTCAGGAATATGATATGGGCAAACTACTTGGCTATATGGAAGTAAAAGTTGATTAAATCCTAATTAGCTTGTTTAGTTCTCTTTTGCCATCCATACTAAACAAGCTAATTAATAATTTATTACACTTCGAATATCAGATCCCCATAAGTAGGCATCGGCCACACATCCTTATCCACCAGCATTTCCGCCTCGTCCACAGGTTTCCTTAGTTCTTCCATTGCTGTTTTCACTGCATCTTTATAATAGAATGCCTGTTCCTTCGCACCTGTCATATCGTTTGCTTTTGCTTCCACCTCTTCCAGTTTAGAAAGAGCTGCTTTCATAACGGAAAGTTTTTCGGAAATTTCCCTTAGCAGGTTTGCTGAAACGGTCGCATCTGCGCCTGCTTCCTTTACTGCGATCACGGTATCTGCAAGAGATTTGCTGTACCTGATCACTGCCGGAATGATCTGCTTCGATGCCATATCGATCATGGTAAGCGCTTCAATATTAATGGTCTTTGCATAGGTCTCATAGAGAACCTCTGCCCTGGACTCCAGCTCAGCCTTAGTAAAAATACCAAATTTTTCAAAAAGCTTTACAGATTTGTCTGTTGTTAAAGTATCTACAGCTTCCACCATCGACTTAATGTTAGGCAGCCCTCTTCTTTCGGCTTCCGCAACCCATTCAGGCGCATATCCGTTTCCATTGAAAATAATCCTCTGATGCTCGGTAAGGTATTTCTTAATCAGATCATGCACAGCCAAATCAAAATCTTCCGCCTTTTCCAAAACGTCTGCCGCTTCGCAAAAAGCTTCTGCTACAATTGCATTTAAAGTCGTATTCGGGCTCGCGATGGAATCCGCAGAACCTACCATACGGAATTCAAACTTGTTGCCTGTAAATGCAAAGGGTGATGTTCTATTCCTGTCCGTTGCATCCTTTTCAAAATCAGGCAAGGTAGATACACCGGTTGCCAGCTTGCCGCCCTGTAACACATGGGCAGCTTCACCAGTCTCTACAAGCTGCTTTACCACATCTTCCAACTGCTCGCCAAGAAAGACGGAAATAATTGCCGGAGGCGCCTCGTTTGCCCCCAATCTATGGTCATTTCCCACATCGGAAGCGCTTTGGCGAAGCAGGTCTGCATGAATATCCACTGCCTTAATGATACAAGCCAGAACTAACAAGAACTGGATATTTTCATTGGGTGTGTCACCAGGATCTAAAAGATTTACACCATTATCTGTGGTCAGAGACCAGTTGTTATGCTTGCCGGATCCGTTTACACCCGCAAACGGCTTCTCGTGAAGCAGGCAGGTCAGCCCATGGCGTCCTGCAACCTTCTTCATGGTCTCCATCACCAATTGATTGTGGTCAACTGCAATATTTGCCGTCTCGTAAATAGACGCCAGCTCGTGCTGTGCAGGAGCTACTTCATTGTGCTGTGTCTTGGCAGTAACGCCCAGTTTCCACAATTCTATATTTAAATCCTTCATGTATGCCCCGATCCGTTCACGGATGGTGCCAAAATAATGATCCTCCATTTCCTGTCCCTTAGGCGCCGGTGCCCCGAACAAGGTACGTCCTGCAAAGATCAGATCTTCTCTCTTTAAATACTTTTCCCTGTCTACCAGAAAATATTCCTGTTCCGGTCCCACACTGGCAACCACCTTTGTTGCCTCGGTATTTCCAAACAGATGCACAATACGCACCGCCTGATCACTGACTGCTTCCATGGAGCGGAGCAAAGGTGTTTTCTTATCCAGTGCTTCCCCCTTATAAGAACAGAATGCTGTGGGGATACAGAGAATCACGCCGGTGGCATCTTCCTTTAAAAATGCAGGAGAAGTAATGTCCCATGCAGTATACCCTCTTGCCTCAAAAGTAGCCCGAAGTCCTCCTGAAGGGAAGGAAGACGCATCCGGTTCTCCCTTGATCAATTCTTTACCGGAAAAGTACATCAGCATCTTTCCATTCTCATCTGGGTGAGAAACGAAAGAATCATGCTTTTCCGCCGTAATGCCTGTAAGGGGCTGAAACCAGTGTGTATAATGGGTTGCACCGTTTTCCACTGCCCAGTCCTTCATTGCCTTGGCGACAACATCTGCAGCAGCCGGAGATAACTCTCCGCCATTGTCCATTACGTTGACTACTTCCTTATAAATATTTCTGGTCAGACGTTCTCTCATGATAGCGCGGGTAAATACTTTACTCGCAAATATCTCTTCCACATTGATCAATTCACTCATTTTCATAACTCCTCTCTTGCCTCATAGCCGGATAATCGGCAGGGAAGATTTCCCGCTGCGCGATCCATGCGCCGCTTTAGCGGCAATTTCCTTTGCATGAACCTGCGCATAAACAAAAAATGCCCCAAAAAACTTTGGAACATCTTCGTTCATCATACCATTATACCGGCTCGCTAAATTTTCTCTAAGAAAAAAGATACATGAAAAATCAGGAAATTGCAAGAACTTTTTTCATTTTAGAGGTTTTGGCAAAAAAATCTCAATGCGCCACTTTATCAATGTACATATTTACTAACCCGCAGAAGATCATACTTCTCTGCCCTCTGGTCCAATTCCACCCACAGCACCTGTCCCGGATGAGGCGCGCTCTCTGCTGCCTGCCCGTCTTCCGCAGTCATTGATAAAACCTTTACCGGGATATTCCTTCCGTCAGGCTTCATAACTTCAATCTGATCCCCTACACAAAATTTGTTTTTCTGCTCGATCCTTACAAAAAATCCCTTTCTCTTCTCCGCTGCATCCACTACAAAATCAGAAACCTCGCCCACACTTCCCAAGTAAACATACTCGCTGATATAGGTATTGCTGTCATAAATCTGCGTATCTTCATCCGGCTTATGGAAATAGAATCCCGTCGTGAACTGGCGGTAAGTACACTTGGAAATTTCAGCCTTATACCATTCCATATTGGAACGGTATTTTTCCTCTGACTCCAGATAGTCATCAATTGCCCTCCGGTAGGTTCTGGCAACTGCTGCAACATAAAGCGCCGTTTTCATCCTTCCTTCTATCTTAAAACTGTCAATCCCCGCCTCGATCATTTCAGGGATATGCTCGATCATACACAGATCCTTGGAATTAAAAATAAAGGTTCCCCGCTCATTTTCATAAACCGGCAGGTATTCCCCCGGACGTGTTTCTTCCACCACCGCATACTTCCACCTGCATGGATGAGTACATGCCCCGTGATTGGCATCTCTTCCCGTAAAATAATTGCTCAACAGGCATCTGCCGGAGTAGGAAATGCACATAGCGCCATGGATAAAGCTCTCTATTTCCATATCTTCCGGTATCCTGCTCCTGATTTCCTTGATTTCCCGCAGGGAAAGCTCTCTGGCACACACTACCCTCTTTGCCCCCTGCCTGTACCAGAATAAATAGGTCATGTAATTGGTATTATTGGCCTGGGTTGATATATGAATGTCGATTTCCGGACAGATTTCCCTTGCCAGCGTAAACATGCCGGGATCTGCAATGATCAGCGCATCGGGTTTTAAATCCTTCAGCTCCCTGAAATACTCTTCCGCCCCTTCCAGGTCATAATTATGGGCTAAAATATTTGCAGTCACATGAACCCTCACCCCATGGGCATGGGCAAACGCAATCCCCTTCTCCATCTCCTGCGGCGTAAAATTTTTAGCCTTGGCGCGCAGTCCGAACGCCTCCCCGCCGATATAAACGGCATCTGCGCCAAACAATACTGCTGTTTTTAAAACCTCCAACGAACTGGCAGGTATCAACAACTCCGGTTTCCTCATCCCAACCTCCATCACTTTATCCTGACACTTACCGTAACGCCATCCCCCAATGGCAAAATATCCGTCCGAAGCTGCTCATGATGCTTTAGGGCATATAAATATTCCCTCATCCTGCTATGGATGGTCCGGTCTCTTCTGGTCACTGCGTACCGTGATTCCAGAACATCCCCATCCTGAAGCACATTGTCGGAAACCAGCAGCCCGCCCATGGGCATAAGCCTTAAAATATCCGGCAGAAAGTGGATATACTGTCCTTTTGCTGCATCCATAAATATAAAGTCATAAGCGCCCTCGAGATTTTTCAATATATCCGAAGCGTCCCCTTCGATCAGTGTGATCCTGTCTTCACATCCCGCTTTCCTGAAGTTTTCCTTTGCCAGCGGAATCCTTTTTTCATACTTTTCAATCGTTGTGATCCGGCAGTCATCAGGTCCATACTCACTCATCAAAAGTGCGGAAAAACCAATGGCCGTTCCCACCTCCAGAATCTGCTTTGGCTGCTTCACCGCCAAAAGAAGTTTTAAGAAGCTCTGCGTCTGAGGTCTTATGACCGGTACATTGGTTTTTAATGCAAACTGCTCTAATTCATTTAGAAAATCCGTATTCCCTGTATCAAAGGACTGGATAAACGTATTGATCCTCTCTTCCGTGATCACGACTCCCCACCTTCCTGTGAAGGTGTACCTTCCTGTGAGGGTGTACCTTTCTGTGAGGATGTTCCCTCCTGAGAGGAAGTACCCTCTCCGTCCTCCGCCGGAGTTGACATGACCGCCAGCATTTCCTGCGCCGTCATAGATGTGCTCAAGTCATAAATGCCAGGAAGAATCTCATCATGGTATGCGGAAAGCAATTCCTGTACCACAAATAATTTCGCGTCTTCAATCAATCCCTTTTCTTCCAGCATCTGGGCAATATCACTGATTTTCATTGCTTCAGAAATGCCTACAGTTATGGTCCGCCCGCCTGAAACCGACATAGGCTCATCGGCAAACACTCTGTAACCAAAATCGTAGGCCTGCATTGCACCGCGAAAAATAAATATGACCACAACGGCAACCACCACCACTTTAATAACCATTTCAACTGCTGCAGCTACTAAATGCGCTACTTTCATAACCAAACACCTTATCCCTTATTCAAAATTCAGCTCTTTCGTAATAAACACATTAATGTCCTGCATCATCCTGCAAAAAGCAAGTTCTGCAGCCAGAAACTCGTCTACCAATGGATTCTCCCTGAATTTTTCGTACTCCTTCTCAAAGGCATCCATCCTGTCAAAAAGCTGATCAACCTGGCTGGTATTCTGGAGTTCATAATTTTTCCAGCGGTACTCGTTCACCTTATTAAAAAGCTCCGGTTCACACTTTATCTTCGCCAGCTGAGAACTGTATCTTTGATAGGTTTCCGTTTCCTTAATAGACTGTACAAACTTTACTATATCTTCTTCTACCTTTTTATCCATCGTCGTATTTCCCTTTATATTCCCCATATACTGATATTTAAATTTCCATAATAATCGGCAGGATCATCGGACGCCGTTTCGTCTTTTTCCAGACAAATTCCCCAAGAGCATCTTTGATTGCACTTTTCAGTTTTCCCCAATCGGCAATTCCCCTTCCAAGGCATCCTTCTACTGCATCATCCACCACAATCCGGGCTTCCTCCATCAGTTCATCAGATTCCCTGACATAGACAAAGCCTCTGGAAACAATATCCGGACCGCTTACCAGCTCGTCCGTTGCCCCATCCAGTCCCAGCACTACAATCAAAATCCCATCCTCTGCCAGATGCTGTCTGTCCCTGAGCACAATATTACCAACATCGCCTACCCCTAACCCATCGACCAGAATATCACCTACCGGAACCTTGCCGGTAATCTGCGCATTTTCCTCTGTCAATTCCAAAACATCCCCGGACGAAAGAATAAAAATATGATCCTTGGGAATCCCCAGCTCCTGAGCAATCTTTGCCTGGGCTTTTAAATGCTTGTATTCCCCATGGACAGGAATTGCATACCTGGGATGGACTAGTGTATAAATCAATTTGATTTCTTCCTGGCAGGCATGCCCTGAAACATGCACATCCTGAAAAATCACATCCGCCCCCTTCAAAAGCAGCTCATTGATCACATTCGTCACCGCTTTTTCATTTCCCGGAATCGGATGGGAGGAAAAAATAACCGTGTCGGTAGGACCGATGGAGATTTTCCGGTGATTATTCTCCGCCATCCGGCTTAAAGCCGCCATGCTTTCTCCCTGACTGCCGGTAGTGATGATCACAGTCTTTTCATCAGGATAATTTTTCAACTGTTCAATATCGATCAATGTATTGTCAGGAATGCTCAAATATCCCAGATTGGTAGCTGTTTCTATGATGTTCACCATACTGCGGCCTTCCACCACTACCTTCCTTCCAAACTTATAAGCCGTATTGATGATCTGCTGCACCCGGTCCACATTAGATGCAAAAGTAGCGATGATAATTCGGGTATTTTTATGCTCCTGAAAAAGAATGTCAAAGGTTTTTCCCACTGTCCGTTCCGAAGCCGTAAAACCGGAACGCTCCGCATTGGTGGAGTCACACATCAGCGCCAATACGCCTTTTTTTCCAATCTCTGCAAAACGCTGGAGATCTATGGCATCCCCAAACACCGGTGTATAATCCACCTTAAAATCTCCTGTGTGCACGATGATCCCTGCAGGAGAATATATAGCAAGAGCCGCTGCATCTACAATACTGTGATTTGTTTTGATAAATTCAATCCGGAACTGTCCTAAATTAATGGATTGTCCGAATTTTACCACCTTCCGCTTCGTATTACCAGTCAGATTATGTTCCTTTAATTTGTTTTCAATGATCCCCATCGTCAGCTTGGTTGCATAAATGGGAATGTTTATTTCACGGAGCACATAAGGCAGCGCCCCGATATGATCCTCATGCCCATGAGTGATCACAAATCCTTTCACCTTATCCACATTATTTTTCAGATAAGTAACATCTGGAATGACCAGATCGATTCCCAGCATGTCGTCCTCCGGGAATGAAAGACCACAGTCCACGACAACAATACTGTCTTCGTATTCGAAAGCAGTAATGTTCATACCGATCTGCTCCAGCCCCCCAAGAGGAATAACCTTAAGCCCCGAAGCATTTTTCTGTTCAATTTTTTTCAATCAGTTTACCTCCATTTACCTCCGTGTTCAGGAAACTCAGGAAAACTCTATATCCTCCAGCAGACTCTCAAATACAGCAGCTACCGCGTCCAGCTCTGTATCGTCCTCCACTACCTCATAGACGCTCTCCGTCTTTCCTTCTCCTATAACTACTTCTTTTAAAATCAAAGCATCCCCATCCCCCTCCTGAACATCGGTCACCAGAAGGTATTGATTTCCTGAGAGCTTTGTCTGTTCCAAAACGTAAAATTCCACACTTTCCTGTGTATCAAGCGTAAATTTAACTTTTTCCAAATTAATCTTCCTGCTTTCTTTTTCGAAAATCCAAGTATCCCTGCAAAATGAAAACTGCAGCAATTTTATCTACATATTCCTTACGGTTCTCACGACGTATCCCCGCCTCCATCATTGTCCGGTCGGCAGCAACCGTGGTAAGTCTTTCATCCCAGGTATGTACAGGCAGTCCGGTACGCCTTTCTATTTTCTCCTTGAAATCCATGGTGAGCACCACCCTTGGACCTGCTGTGTCGTTCATGTTTTTCGGCAAGCCAAGTACGATTTCTTCCACTTCATATTCCTGGATCAGTTCTTCAATCCTTGCCAGAGTCTGACGCAGTTTATTTTCATCTTTTCTTCTGATGATCTCTATCCCCTGAGCCGTAATAAGCAATGGGTCGCTGATTGCCACCCCTACCGTTTTCGATCCAAAATCCAATCCCATGATCCGCATTACAATAACCATGCCTTTCTCGCAGTCTCACCTTCCGGTCTCTTCCTTCTGGAGATGGCTGCTTTTAATATATTCTGTCAGCATCTCTTCTACCAGTTCATCCCGTTCCACTCTCATGATCAGACTTCTTGCATTTTTATAGCTGGTAATATAAGTCGGATCACCGGACATAATGTACCCTACAATCTGATTCACCGGATTATAACCCTTTTCTGTCAATGCGGCATACACCTGTGCAAGAATCTCCTTCACAGTAGTCTTGTCCGTCTCCACTTTAAAAAAACGTGTATTCCCCATATCCTGCATAAATTACACCTCGCCCAAGCATTCGTTAACCTTTATCATACTCCAATTTGTCAGAAAATTCAACGTATTTATCACAATTTGACCATCCATGATACGCAAACTGGCTCATATCAAAATATCCTCCTGAAGAAACCCGACCGGTACCATGGAAAAAATCTGTCCGGACAGATTTTCATGAGTTTCATATGCTGCCAAAATATATTCTCTTGTATGACCAATCTGATAGCTTTTGCCCCCTATGATTTTTTCTTCTTCAAACAGGACCTCCACTTCCTTATGTAAAAAGCTCTCCCTGTACTGCTTTGACATATTTTTCCCTGATTCTATTAATTCTGCACTTCTCCGCCCCTTCACGGACTCTTCAATCTGCCCTTCCATGGATGCCGCTAAAGTTCCTTTCCGCTGGGAATATTTAAAAATGTGCATTTCATAGAAATGGACCTTTTCAAGAAAATGGGCTGTCTCCTGAAACTCCTGCACACTTTCTCCCGGAAACCCCACGATCACATCCGTGGTAATGGCAGGATTCTCAAAATACTTCCGTAATATACATACCTTTTCATAGTATTCCTCTGATGAATACTTTCTATTCATTCTTTTTAGCACGCTGTCGCTGCCGCTTTGCAGAGAAAGGTGGAAATGAGGGCACAGCTTCTTACATTCTGCCAGTCCCTGCACAAATTCCGGTGTAATGATCCTTGGCTCTAAAGATCCCAGACGGATCCTCTCAATCCCCTGTACTCGTGCAACCTGCTGTATCAGAGAAAGCAGCCTGCTTCGGGAAAAATCCGATCCCTGACCTGATTTCAGACCATAAGAACTCAGGTGGATACCCGTAAGCACCACTTCCCGGTAACCGTTCCGAGCCAGTGTCTGAACCTCCTCTATTATTTCCTCTTCTGCCCGGCTCCTGATCCTTCCCCTTGCATAAGGGATAATGCAGTACGAACAAAACTGGTCACATCCGTCCTGCACCTTGATAAAGGCTCTGGTATGCCATGCAGTGCCTTTTAGCTGCATAGACTCATATTCACTGGTCTGCCCGATATCAATCACTGTTTTTCCCTGAAGGGTCTTATCGCAGGATGCCTTTCCCTGTTTCCATTCCTTTAAAAACTCTTCCAGAATCAGAACAAGATCCTTTTTCCTGTTGTTTCCCACCGCCAGATCTATGCTGAGATCCTTCAAAGCTTCTTCATGAGCCGCCTGCACATAGCAGCCCACCGCCACTACGATTGCATCCGGATTTTGCTTCCGGGCGCGGTGAAGCATCTGCCTGCTTTTTTTATCGGCAATATTGGTCACCGTACAGGTATTGATGATATAAATATCAGCCTTTGCGTCAAATGGTACAATCTGATAGCCCTGCTCCTGCAATGTTTGTTGCATAAAGTCCATTTCATATCCGTTCACTTTGCATCCAAGGTTGTGAAGTGCTACACTTTTCATATTATCCACCATTATTTTTGTATTGTTTCATCATTGACTTTTCAGATTTTACCATTTACTATTATAGCAAAAGGTATGAACAATTTTGAAGGAGGTAGTCACAATGAAAACAGTTCAGATCTCATTAAATTCAATTGATAAGGTAAAATCTTTTGTAAATGATATTACAAAATTCGATTATGATTTTGATCTTGTATCTGGAAGATATGTCATTGACGCTAAGTCCATTATGGGCATTTTCAGCCTTGACTTATCTAAACCCATTGATTTAAATATCCATGTAGAAGAAAATATTGACGAAGTTCTGGATACATTGAAACCTTATCTGATTTAATGAAAGCCGGGCGCCGCTAAGCGGCGCTTTTTCATTTCCACTTTGCAATGACAACTTCATCAGAATCTATTGCCTGTTTTACCAATTCATCAATTTTTTCTTCCAGATTTTGCTCATGGCGTTTGATCACATTCAGATTCGGTTTTGTCACCGGATGCTTGGCAACAAAAATCGTACAGCAGTCCTCATAAGGTAAAATGGAAGTCTCATAGGTTCCAATCTTTTCCGATATTTCCACAATCTCCATCTTGTCAAAACCAATCAACGGCCGGAACACCGGAAGAGTGCATACCTCATTGGTAACTGCCAGAGACTGCACCGTCTGCGATGCCACCTGCCCGATGCTCTCTCCGGTGATCAGCCCCAGACACTCTGTTTCCTTAGCGATCATCTCAGCAATCTTCATCATATACCGCCTCATAATGATCGTCAGCTCCTCATGGGGACACTTCTCATAGATATATAACTGGATATCCGTAAAATTGATGATATGGAGATAAACAGGTCCTGCATAGCGGGATACCTGTCTTGCCAGATCAATGACCTTCTGCTTTGCCCGGTCACTGGTGTATGGAGGCGCATGAAAGTAAACCGCATCAATTTTCACGCCCCTTTTCGCAATCATATACCCGGCTACCGGAGAATCAATCCCCCCCGATAAAAGGAGCATAGCTTTTCCGTTGCTTCCCACCGGCATACCGCCGGGTCCGGGAATTTCGATAGAATAAATGTAAATCTTTTCCCTGATCTCCACATGAAGCATTACATCCGGCTTATGTACATCCACTTTAATCTCCGGAAAAGCGTTCAAAACAGCTTCCCCGAGAGCCATATTGATTTCCATGGAGTGCATGGGATAATTCTTCCTGGCTCTCCTTGCAAAAACTTTAAACGTAAAATTTTTATCAGGGTATACCCTGTCCATATAAGAAACAATCTCTTCTGCCAGCTTTTCGAAGCCTTCGTCCTCTACATGGACCACCGGACAGATCCCCGATATGCCAAACACTGTTTTCAGGTTGTCCACTGTTTCTTCATAATCAAACTCGGACAAAGCATGTACATAAATCCTCCCCTCTGTCCTCGTAACCTTGAATTCACCTTCACAGCGCTTTAATGCATATTTAATCTGCTGCGCCAATGCCTCTTCAAACAGATATTTATTTTTTCCTTTTACACCAATCTCGGCATATTTGATCAAAAATGCAGTGAACATTCTGTCTCCTTTTAAGTCAGCGCTGCCCTAAGGCAGCGCTCATCTTTACTTTCTTGTGTACCTTCTAAGCATGGGAATTATATCATACAATGTCTGCAAAGTATAGTTTATTTCTTCCATGGTTGTAAAAATAGAAAAACTAAAGCGAATCGTGGAACCCAGCAGTTCTTTCGGAACCCCCATTGCCTGCAGCGTAGCCGATGGCTGCGGTTTCCGGGCAGAACATGCGCTTCCCGCCGAAACATAAATGCCCTTGTCTTCCAGTGCATGAAGAATTACCTCGCTGCGGACTCCTTTGAAGGAAACGCTGACCACATGCGGAGCCCCGGTCTCATCACCATGTCCGTTTATCACCACATCGTCAATCCTTCGGATTCCTTCCACAAATGCCTTTTTGATCCGGTACATCCTTTCCACGTCCCGGTCTAAGTTCCCATAGACCAGTTCCACTGCTTTCGCAAGTCCTGCCGCTCCGGGAACATTCTCCGTTCCTGAACGCATGCCGCTTTGCTGGCCTCCGCCATAGGAAATCGGTCTGATTTTTACCTTTTCATCCACGTATAGAAAACCCACTCCTTTAGGTCCGTGAATCTTGTGTCCGCTTGCGGAAAGAAGGTCAATTTTCATTCTCTTTGGATAGATCCGGAATTTACCATAGCCCTGCACTGCATCCACATGAAACAGGATCCTTGGATTCATCTTCTTGATCAATGTACCTGCCTGCGCAACCGGCTGCATGGTACCTACTTCATTATTGGTATGCATAATGGAGACCAGTATGGTTTCCCCTGTAATCGCCCTTTCTAAATCCTCTAATCTGATACATCCCTTTTCATCTACAGGAAGATAGGTGACCCGGAAGCCTTCTTCTTCCAAATATTTCATTGCCTGCAAAATGGCCGGATGTTCAATGCATGTCGTGATCAAATGTCGCCCGCTGCGGCAATTTGCCCTTGCACATCCGATCAGCGCAAGATTGTCTGACTCCGTTCCTCCTGATGTAAATAAAATTTCTTTTTCACTGACTTTTAAATTTTCTGCAACAATCTCTTTTGCATAACGTGTGTATCTTTCTGCCTGCACTCCCTTGCGATGGAGACTGGAGGGATTCCCATAGTCTTCACACATGATGTGGGATGTCAGTTCCGCTACCTGATCAAAGCATCTGGTAGTTGCAGAATTATCTAAATATACCTCCATACGATCACTGGCCTTTCTAAAATCTGTTTGATTTTCTTTCGCAGTCGCTTGCTTTTCTTCTGGTTCTCTCTGACTCGCAAACCTGCACTAATACATTATATGCTCACTTTTCCAAATGGTACATTATAATGGAAAGCACTGCCATGCCTGCAGTCTCTGTACGCAAGATCCGCTTCCCCAGCGTGATCGGCAATACTCCTTCTTCCATTGCCAGTTCAATCTCTTCCTTTTCAAATCCGCCTTCCGGTCCAATGAACACCGCCACATCCTGTGAAGGTTTTAGTCTGCCTATAACTTCCCTGGTCTTTTCCATTCCCTCCCACAATTCATAAGGAATCATTCTCACTTGGGCACAGCCGCTATAACAGACAGCCTCCCGAAAGCTCATTACGCTTTTTATCTGCGGGATAATTTCCCTCTTGCTCTGTTTGGCGGCAGCTTCCGCGATTCCCTGCCACCTTGCCAGCTTAGACCTTTCCTTCTTTTCATCCAGCTTCACCACTGCTCGCTTACATGCCATAGGAATGATCTCATATACGCCTAATTCTACTGCCTTCTGGATGATCAATTCCATTTTATCGGCTTTAGGCAGCCCCTGAAATAAATACACTCTGGAAGGCAGCTCTCCGCTTCCTTCTTCCACACTGCAAACCTTGCAACAGATCTCCCCTTCATCCAGATTCTCAATTCTGCAAAGATAACGTATGCCGTCACATCCGTTTTTAACAACGATCTCATCACCCTGCTTCATCCGGAGCACATTTTTGATATGATTAACATCCTTCCCTGTGATCACTGCCCATCCATCTTGGATTTGAGAAGGCTCCGCAAAAAACTGATACATGCCGCTCCCCCTGAATCTGCGTTAATTCTTTCTGGCAGTCACACTCACCCATTCTCCCTGATAAGTTACTTCAAGAACTTCCATCCCTGCTGCTTTTACTGCCTCTACAACGGTATCTTCCTTATCATCTATAATTCCGGAAGTGATATAAATTCCGCCTTTCTTTAACTGGTTCATGATCACCGGCGTCAGCAAAACCAGCACATCCGCCAGAATATTGGCTACTACAATATCATAGCATCCATAGCCAGCCTGATCCTGAACCTCTTTCTCCGTGATAATATTACCGATCATCATAGTAAAGTCCGAAGGATCGATCCCATTTACCTCCATATTCTCCTTCACTGCTTCCGCCGCACAAGGGTCAAGATCCGTTCCCACTGCCCTTTTTGCCCCAAACATCAGGGAAAGAATGGCAAGGATTCCACTTCCGGTACCCACGTCCAAAAGCACCGTTTCCGGCGTGATATATTTCCGCAACTGCCGGATACAAAGCTGGGTCGTATCATGCATACCGGTTCCAAATGCGGTTCCCGGATCAATATGCAGGATAATCTTATCCTGATCCTGCTGTCCTACCTCTTCCCAGGATGGGATGACCAGCACATCGTCAATGGTAAACTGATGAAAGTATTGCTTCCAGTTGTTGATCCAGTCAATATCCTCTGTTTCCGCAACTTCTATCGTTCCCTCTCCAATTTCCATAAAAGTCCGCAGCTCGTCCAACTCCCTGTTCACCCGGACCAGAACTTCTTCTGCACTGACTTCTTCCTCCCCTGCCTGCAAGAGCGGAAAACTGCTGCCCTCCGGGCACTGCTCTCCATCCTTTTCTTCCAGAAAAAAGTTTAAATAAGCAATTCCGTCATCCTCCGGCTGGTCAGGCAGGATATCCACAAACATCTGCTCCTTTTCCCATGCGCTTAAGGGAACCTTATCCTCGATCTGGGCGCCCTCCAGCCCAACATCATACAGCGCACTGATAATGATATCTTCCGCATCTGTGACAGTCTTTATCCTAAACTTAAGCCATTTCATATATGTTAACCTCACTCTTTTCCTGTCTCAAAAACCGACTGGATTATCTTTCCGTGATCTCATCGATCCTGTCGCATTCCCCCTTGGAAAAATGGGTGTTGTCAAGGGCTTTGATATTTTCCAATATCTGTTCCGGCCTGCTTGCCCCGATCAATACAGAAGTAATCTTATCATCCCTTAATATCCACGCCAGCGCCATTTGGGTAAGGGACTGCCCTCTTTCCACCGCAAGCTCATTCAATGCCCGCACCTTTTCCAATTTGTCCTCCGTAAGATTATCTTTATGCAGATAAGGACTTTTACCGCTTCCTGCTCTGGAATCCGCCGGAACTCCATTGAGATACTTCCCGGTAAGGATTCCCTGCGCCAATGGGCTGAATGCAATACATCCGATTCCATTTTCATACAAAAAGTCTTTCAATCCGTCCGTTTCAATCCACCGGTCCAGCATGGAATACCGGGGCTGGTGAATAATAAAAGGCGTTTTTTGTTCCTTCAGTATACGGTACGCTTCTGCCGCCTGCTCTTTTTTATAATTGGAAATCCCCACATAAAGCGCTTTGCCGGACCGCACGATCTGATCCAGCGCCTGCATCGTTTCCTCAATGGGCGTATCTGGATCCGGACGGTGATGATAAAAAATATCCACATAATCCAGACCCAGTTTCTTTAAGCTCTCATCCAGACTGGAAATCAAATATTTCTTGGATCCTCCATCTCCATATGGACCCTTCCACATATCATAGCCCGCCTTGCTGGAAATGACCATCTCTTTCCTGTACGACATCAGGTCAGACTTTAAGATCCTGCCCATATTCTCCTCCGCGCTGCCATACACTGGTCCGTAATTATTGGCAAGGTCAAAATGGGTGATCCCATTGTCAAATGCCGTAAACAGGATTTTCTTCATATTCTCCATATCATTTACAGACCCGAAATTATGCCACATCCCAAGGGAAAGCGCCGGAAGCCTTAACCCGCTTTTCCCACATCTGCGGTAAATCATTTTGTCATACCTTGTTTCACTTGCTGTATACATATCCACTCTCCATTTTTCATTCCCATCCACTCGCGCGGACAACTACAAGCATCGATCTGTCTGTTAAGCTTATCTGTTAACAGATACCGCCATCCTGTGATAGGTGTGCCGCACACCCCGGATTGCCACCGAATATGCCATGATATTTTCCGGCAAAGCCATTCCCGGAAATCCCGTATCACCGATATGGTGAATATCCGTACCTGCCATTTTGCACATCAGGGCAATTCGTTTGATGGTATCTGTATCTGCGCCTTCCTGGGAAGTTCCGATTGCTGTGATCGTCAATGCCCCTTTGCCGTGGGCATAAGCGATCAGATCCCTTACATATTCCATGGTGATGCCCGGAACAGTTCCGGGTGCAGGAAGCAATATGATGTCTGCACCAGCATCAATAAATTCTTTGATATCCTTTTTGGTGATGATATTCTCGCCGCCTTCCCCGATAATCCCGGAAGCATGCATTTTCCCTGCTGCAAGAATCAGCTTATCCCCGATCCGGGCAGAAATTGCTTTCAGTGAATCAACGATTGCCTGATTACTTACGCCGTTTCCCGGATTTCCGGTAAGCAGCACCATATCCACGCCCATTTCCGAAGCTTTTACCGCATTTTCAACTGTCGCTTTTCTTCCTGACGACATTTCCCATAAAGTGTCCGCATTTTCTGCTGCCATCTTCTCTTCTGCCGGCTCTAAATTGATCCCGATCATCCGCCCGGTAAGACGCTTTAATTCCCTTACCGTCTCCTCGGGCACCACTTTCGGCAGACCGTTTACTACCGGTTTGTCCACATCAAACATATTGAGCAATAAAATGTCCGCCCCAAAGGCTGCTGCAAATTCCGCGTTGGTCACATCCGCCAGCATGGGCATAGTGATGCCGATACACTCACAGGCAAGCACCCTTCCTTCACTGCCCGCAATAGAACTTAAATAATCTTCTTTCGTAAAGCTCCTTAGATCCGCTGCCGTACAATCCAACATTCTTTTTGCCATATTCATTCCTCGTTTCTGCAGTGTCGCCTTATTCAAGATCCTCAATCGAAGGAACATCCTCCGTAAAGGTCTCCTCGCCAAGTTCATTAATGGTCGTTTTCCCTGCCTTTCCATATTGGTAGAGCTGGTCTAAGAACTCAATAGCCGCCCGGATCTTGGTCCGCAGCAAAAATCCTCCAAACTGAGTGGCTTCGGACAGCGATTCTACAGAAAGGCTGGGCGTCCATTCATAGGCTTTCCCATGGAAATCCTGTATCTTACACAAAACCTCATTGATCTCTTCTCTGGTAAGGGGCAGTAACTGGGGCGCTCTGGAAAGCATATCCAAAACGGATTTGGCAGGCTCCTGTTCATCCGGATAGATCATTGCAAGATTTTCATATTCATGCTTTGCCTCGATCACATCCTCTATATAGGATGCACTGAGAGCAAACATGCTAAACGTAGCTTCCGGACATTTTTCCGGAAAAAGAAAATTCGCCATATTCCGATATGCATTCAAACGGGCCTTTTTCCCTAAGCGTCCTGTCAGCTCTGCTTCATCGATCAGTATCACCCATCCATGATAACCCATCTGTATAAACAAATGGCTCATAAACGCAAAATAATCCCTACAATGCTTTGTTTTCGTAAAGTTGACATTATACTTTACAGGCTGGTTAAAAATACGCCGGTAAATCTTTTTCAAAGGAACATTGGCTATGAAATCGCCTTCCATGTCTGCCTGCAGCAAAAACTTCTCATCCGCATCTTCCGTATTCAGATAAGAGCGGAACAGATAATACAGCTTGTCCGTTTCTAACTGCTTTGCCGCATAAAACAGCATTTCATTGGCAACCGGACTGTTGGCTGATATCTTTTCCAGTTCATGCATAAAGCCCGGCTGCTGTCTTTTCGGCAAATAGGTATTCTGGATCAACTTCTGATAAACCAGGTACAGCTTGTCCATCGGTGTTTCCTTGCTCAGCGACAGGTAAGAAACCACCATATTATTCGAATGGGCAATATTAAAGACCGTGTTCAAAAGATGGGTTTTCCCTTCCCCATATTTCCCACAAAAGATCATTCCGTTTGACTTTCCCTGTTCACACACCAGATCAAGGCGGTCGGATATGTCCTTCATGATCTTCGGTCTCGCTTCCGAAAAATACTGTCCTACCGCGCGAGAAGGGATCCCGGAACGCAGCGCTTCAATAATGTGCCTTGCTTCTATATCATACATCAGCCTTTACCTCCTCCATCGCAATCTGTATCAGCCTCGGAATACCAAACGCACCGGTCCTTGCCTGCGTGGTGATCTCCTTTGCCGCCTCCATATCCAATGGAGAAATGGTTCTGTTCTGCTGCAGACGGGCAAGGCTCTCCGAAATAGAAATGATCACTTCCGGCGAATATTCCTGAGCTGCAAGCCTGTCCAGATCTACCATATCCGTAAAGCGGTTAAACCGCTCCCCTACAATCTCGTTTTGAATCCGCATCCACAATGCCTGATAGGATTTTAGCCCGGCATTTTCATTGTCGATCATTTCCCGGTCAAAAGCATAGACAAACATGATATTTTTCATGCTGTCAATATCATCGATCAACTGGCGGATACTCTCATAAGTATCCTCGCGCTTCATCTTGGTGTAATGGACCGTCTCCAGGCTGGAACGGCTGATCAAAATCTCCATATCGTCAATAGTGATAAACAGACCGGAATAACCGCCCATCCGGACAAGCTCCGCCAAAGAACGAAGCATATGTCTTGCATTATACTTCGTAATACGGCTGGGATAAAAATCCAGTGCGCGAAGCTGGGAAAGCTTGATTGACCGGTCTCCTTCCAGCCACGCCATAAGCAGCTCCTGATTTTGCTCCTCTAAAACAGGATAGCCCAAAACACTTCCTGTCAGCATGCTGCACGCCAGGGCAAAATTATTATCCATCATGGGATTATCCAGAAAAAGCTGTCGCAGCTGTGTGCGGATCTCCCTCTTGGTCAGCGCGTCACCCATACCGTTTTGGGAAAGATAATCAATAAACTTCATCCCTTCCGGAATCTCACTGGCATCAAACCCCATTTCCCTGATCAGGCGGAGACTGGCTGCCTCTAAGCACTTCAGAATATCGCACTGATGGAATATCTCCACATAAATCTCTTTGAAATCATGCATCCAGATATCTTTCGCCGAAAAACAGACTGTCTTGTAATTTTCTTCTCTTGCAATAGCTGTCATGATCTTAAGGAAATGCGTTTTGCCGCTTCCGCTTCGCCCGGTCACAAATTTTATTTTGCTTCCGCCATTTCTGATATATTCCTGAAAATATTTTTCCCGCCAAAAGTCTGTCAGAAAATCAATCCCGCAGGTCAGTCCTTCCGCAGGCGAAAAATCACAGGTTCCCTGCACAGCCGGCGCTTCACTAAATTCTGGCATCTTAAACCTCCCTCTTAATCAAAAAAGCATATTGTGGCAAGGAACTGCTCCTGGCCATTCTTGTCCAAAATACGGATGCCCTTTTTGTTGTCCCTGCTGGAACCAAACTGGAATCTTCTTCCAGTCTTCGTTTCCTCTGTTTCTGAAGCATACAGTCTTGCCAGATCAAATGCAAAGCTTTGCTGGTCATAATCCTTCCTGAACCGGCTCATGGGTGCAAGAAGCTTATATAACTTATTCAGATAAACATCCGTACCCGCCTTCCTTCCCATGGTCAGCAGCGCAAGATCATAAGCATCTGAAAGCTCGCTGACAAAGGCAGCCGCATTAAAGCCAGCCTTGTTCAGCTTTTCCTGACCATTTTTCACCGTCTCCACAAAGCTTTGCGGGCGCATGCACTGTACCTTTTTCCGGTCCATATAAAGATCCTGGTTTTCCACATCCAGCTTCACCTTATAGGGGAACATCTCATAAACCGGAGATTCCCCGCGCACATCTACGCCCTTTTCCTCGCAGATCTCCAGCATCTGCCGGGCAAAATCCCCGCTCTCAAAATAAGCCCTGGCATCGAAATCTCCGACTGTCCCCTGCAGGTCCCCCAGCGCAGCAGCAAGGGTATCTGCTGCTTCCGCCATAGTGCCAAGATCTTTCGTAAGACTCTTTAAATCCCCGCTTTCCACCTCGCGGTTAACCGCCTTAAATACTTTCTGCAAGGAAGCCAGAGCATCCTTTACACTTTTTTGACCGGGCTGCAAATTTTGGTACAGATCTTCGTAATTCATAATTATCCTCATTTCCTTCGTTAAAATTTAGTGTGTTTTGCTATTCTTGAAAAATCTATAAAAAGTATATACGAATTACCAGATCTTTTCAACATTTTGTTCCTATTTCTGGCAATCCATGCTAAAATAATGCGTAACCGAAAAGAAACAGGGAATACATCCATGAAAAAAGAACTTTACGAATGGCAGGAACTGTGCCTGCGGCGCTGGCTTGCAAATAAAGGGCGCGGCATGGTACAGGCAGTCACCGGTTCTGGAAAAACATTACTGGCACTGACTGCTGCTGAACAAATAGAAAAAACACTTGATGCTAAGCTGCGCGTGAAAATTGTTGTCCCGTCAAGCGCTTTGATGCGCCAGTGGCATCGGGCTCTGCAGGAATTTCTTTCCGATTCCCATGAAAATTGCCAAACTATTGGATTGCGGGGTAATGGACACAAAGCCTCACAGGATTGTAAATATATGATCTACGTGATCAATTCTGCACGCTATGAGCTTGCCCGGCAGATTCTTGCCGATCTGAAACAAGGCAATGCTGTCTTACTGATCGCAGATGAATGCCATCACTATGCTACCAGCCAGAATCAACTGATTTTTGAATTTTTACCCTACATCAAAGAATATGAAAATTACTTTTTTTCCCTTGGGCTGTCCGCCACCTTACCCGGTGGTCAGACAGGGAGATACTTAAAATCTGTCCTCGGGCGGAAAATTTATACCTACGGAATAAATGAAGCTATGTTTCAACGTACCATAAGCCCTTATGATATCTACCATATCAGCCTTTCTTTCGAACCGGAGGAAAATGCTGAATATGAAGAGCTTTCCGCGCAAATGACCTTTTTCTATCAAACACTGCTTAAAGCATGCCCTTCCCTGAAAACATTAGGACAGACAGAGCTTTTTGAAATGCTGCGCAGCTTATCGGGCTCTGCCGATTCCAAAATCGCCAGAGCCGCCTCCACATACATGACTCTTTCCTACAAAAGAAAAAGTCTGGTTGCCCTGGCATCTGCAAGAATCTCCTGTGCCTGTGACCTGGTGCAAAGGCTGGACAAGCAAGAAAAGATTATCATTTTTGGCGAACGCATCAGCCAGGCTGATGAACTATATCAGCTTTTGCAGGAGCATATGCCGGAAAGAGTGGGACGGTACCACTCCAAAATGGGCAGTCAGGCAAATAAAAATGTATTGGAACGGTTCCGCACTGGTTCTGTCAGGATTCTGATTGCCTGTAAGGCCATTGATGAAGGGATTGACGTTCCTGATGCTTCTGTAGGAATTATCCTGTCCAGCACCTCCACAAAACGCCAGCGGATTCAACGCCTGGGCAGGATCATCCGGAAAAAGGACGATAACGCTACCGCCAGCCTCTACTATCTGCATATTAAGGCAACCTCCGAGGACTCCTGCTTTTTACCGGATACAAACCAGAAACGCCTGTTTGAGCTGGATTATGATTCTGAAACACGGACATTTATCCATCCTGCCTACGATCAAAAAGCCGAAGCACTGCTTGCCCAAATGCAGGACAATGACATTTCCGAAGAAAAACTGCAGGAAGTAAAACGATGCTTACAGCTTGGATGCATCAGGTCAGACTGGATGTTGGACCAAAGTGATATCGAAGAGCGGATTCAAAAGTCAAGGTACGCCAGTGACAGGAATTACTGGATCTGTATGAAAAAAGTTTCTAAAACATAAACTTTTCAGCGCTTATTTAATCTGTAAGGCCGCTGACGGTTCACGGATTGCACCGCTGGCACGGACTATATCCTCTTTCAATAACTGTTTCGCGGTCCCCGGAAAGCTGGTATCCGATCAGGTGACAGCGGTTATAGAGATACCTGTCGGCAATAACATCGTATTTCACCGTATGCCAACCAGTCGGTCTTACATTTCCTTCATATAGAGGAATATTCTCGTACCAGCAAACAGAAACATCATCTGTCTCCGCCATTGCCGGTTCTGCTGTTTTTTCTGTTATTTCCGTTATTGTTATTTTTGAAGTCCGAGGTTGATCATTTACATCCGAACAAGCCGAAAAAAAGAATATAAATATCAGCAACCATGCACTGAATATCTTTCGGGACCTCAGCACTCTTTTTTTACTGTAACACTTCATAATTATGTTTCAAATAATTCCGCCATATAATTATCACTTGATTCCAACCGATTTCCTGCATTTAATTCATAATTGGACAGATAAAAAGTTCCCCTCTTCCGAAAGGAACTTTTAATCTCATTTATTTTTACAAATAACCTTCTAATCTTCTGCGCGCATTTCCCGTACCGTCTTGCGAAGTCTTAACACCATAGACGGCGCCACAGACAATTCATCTACTCCCATGCGCACAAAGGTTTCCGTAAGTTCCGGATCAGCGCCAAGCTCCCCGCAGATCCCTGCCCATTTTCCTGCTTTATGCGCGCTGTCCACTACCATCTGGATCATGCGCAGGATTGCCTTGTGGTGCGGATTATAAAACGCATCCAGTCTTTCATTCTGTCTGTCAATAGCCAGAGTGTACTGAGTCAGGTCATTGGTTCCAATGCTGAAAAAATCCACCATTTCCGCCAGCTCATCACCAACCATAACTGCTGCCGGTGTCTCGATCATAATACCCTGCTCCGGCATTTTATAAGGGATTTCGTCTGCATCCAGTTCTGCCCGTACCTCATCCATGATCTCATAAATCTTTTTTACTTCTTCCACCGAAGTGATCATCGGATACATAATAGAAAGATTTCCAAACACCGTTGCCCGCAAAAGCGCACGAAGCTGTGTCTTGAAAATTTCAGGCTCTGTCAGACAGATACGGATTGCACGATAGCCCATTGCAGGGTTATCCTCTTTCCCAAGGTTAAAATAATCCACCTGCTTATCTGCGCCGATATCCAGCGTGCGGATAATAACCTTCTTGCCTGCCATGGTCTGCACTACCTGCTTATAAGCCTGAAACTGCTCCTCTTCTGTAGGATAATCTTCTTTCCCAAGATACAGGAACTCACTCCTGAACAGACCAATTCCCCCGGCATCATTTTCCAGCACATATCCGACATCGCTTACACTGCCAATATTTGCATAAATATTGATAGACTTCCCATCCAATGTAACATTTTCTTTTCCTTTTAAGGTTTGTAAAAGGTTAAGTTTTTCCTGCTCTTCCTTCATGCGTTTTCTGGCATTTTCGCATATTTCTTCTGACGGCTCAAAAATCACTTCTCCGCTAAAACCGTCTACCACAACCTGCATACCGGAATGAAGCTCTTCTAACTCCACCGGAACACCGATCAGCGCCGGAATATTCATCATCCTTGCCAGAATGGAAGTATGGGAGTTGGCAGAACCATGGACTGTCACAAATGCAAGTATTTTTTCTTTATCCATCTGGACAGTCTCACTAGGCGTCAAATCATCAGCCACAATGACAGACGGTTCCATTGACGCAAAATCAATATCTTCTTCACCCATCAGATTTTTGATCAGGCGGTTGGAAATATCTTTTACATCTGCCGCCCTAGCCTTCATGTAATCATCATCCATGTTGGCAAACATCTCGGAAAAATTATCCCCTGTAACGGCTACCGCATACTCTGCATTGATCATTTCCGTACGGATCATATTATGGATCGAATCAAGATAATCATCGTCATCCAGCATCATCTGATGCACTTCAAAAATTGCCGCACTTGCTTCCCCCACTTCCTTTAATGCCTTTTCATAGAGATTCTGCAGCTGCTCCTTAGATTTCTCATTTGCCGCTTCCAGCCTGGACAGCTCTTCCTCGGCATCGGCAATTTTCACTCTCGTCACCTGCTGGTCATTTTTCTTCAAAACGACAACAGGTCCCAAAACAATTCCTTTGTATACTGATTTCCCGGATAATTTCAGCATTTCAAACTTCCTCCATCCCAATACTGATACCTTTTATGATATCCTTTTGCCACCTGCGATTCTCTCACCCCACACAAGAAATCCTGCTTGTTTTATAAATTAGCCTCAAAGAAAGCCTTAATACCCTCATATGCAGCATCTTCATCTGCACCTTCCACAGCTACTTCCACGCTCTGTCCACATTTTACGCCAAGCCCCATAACGGCCATCAGCTTGGTAGCTTCAGCACTTTTACCATCCTTGCTGATAGTGATCTTGCTCTCATACTTCTTAGCTTCCTTCACCAAAAGCCCTGCCGGTCTTGCATGGATACCTACCTCATCTTTAATTACATACTCGAGTTTCTTCATTCCTGTTCCCTCCTTGTGAGTTTAGTCATTATTATTATTTTAAAGTATAGCTAAAATTATGTCCAGTCTTTACCCCTCAGAAACCTTTTTCAGATAGTAAAATCCATATGCGGGAACCAGAATCTCTGCGAGATCCATTTTCTTTCCCGAAATCAGATCTTTATAATTGCCATCGTTTCCATCCAGCCGTGCCGTCTTATCAAATTCACTGAAATTAAACAAACCGATAATCTTCTCACCTTCGAAACACCTGCCAATACACAATACAGCCCTGTCCTTTGTGTCAGCCGTCCAGGTATCCGCATCAGTTACAAATGCCTTTTCTCCCTTCCGGATCTTTTCCAACCGATCCAGTCCCTGAAAAATCTTTCCTTCCACAGTATCCGGATTTTCTCTGTTTTCCGCCAGCTCCCAGTTCATTGCACCACGGTGGATATATCTGGAATCTGCTGCCTTCAAAGGATTTTCTTTGTAAGTATAATCATTTACCTGGCCAACCTCATCCCCGCTGTACAGTACCGGAATACCGGATTGCATAAACATATAAGCATGCAGCATCAGATCCATCCTGACGGCTCTTTCCATAGCTTCCTTATCCTGCTCAAACCCGGCTTTTTCTATTCCACACATAGATGCCGTAGTTCCGCAAAATCTTGCATCCCCGGTAACCGGATCCGCATTATAAAGCTCTCCCCTGCTGTTGCTGTCTCCGGCATAGCCCTGAAAATAATCATTTAAGTACTGCTTATGGGAACGCTCGCCGATTCCTTCTGCCATCAGGCTGCCATAGTCAAGTCCCCAGCCGATATCATCATGGCAACGAAGATAATTCAAAAATACATATTCTTTTGGAAGAGAATTTACAATATCCAACTGCCTTTTCAACAGCCGCACATCCCTTGTAGCTACCGTATGCCATGTGGTTGCCATGGTAGTAACATTATAAAGCATATGGCATTCCGGCTTTTCCACCGTTCCAAAGTAAGGCACCACCTTTTCCGGCTCCATGACTACCTCGCCCAGCAGCAGCACACTGGGACAGACAATCTCACTGATCATACGCATCATGCGCACAATGGTATGCACCTGCAAAAGATTTCTGCATGGTGTATTCAGCTCTTTCCATATGTACGGCACTGCATCAATACGGATAATATCAATCCCGCGATTTGCCAGATAAAGAAAATTATACATCATTTCATTGAACACTCGCGGATTCCTATAATTCAAATCCCATTGATAAGGATAAAAAGTAGTCATCACGTAATATCCCATATCTTCCAGCCAGGTAAAGTTCCCCGGCGCCGTTGTCGGAAATACCTGCGGCACCGTCCGCTCATATTGCGCCGGAATATCCTCATTGTCAAAGAAAAAGTACCGGCTCATGTACTCTCCCTCACCCTGACGCGCCTTTTTTGCCCATTCGTGATCTTCTGAGGTATGGTTCATCACGAAATCCATACACACATTGATTCCCTTCTTATGGCAGGCTGCCGTCAATTTATCCAGATCCTCCATGGAGCCCAGCTTCTTCTGCACCTTCCGGAAATCCGCCACTGCATATCCACCGTCAGAACGCCCTTCCGGCGTGTCCAAAAAGGGCATCAGATGAATATAATTGACATTACACTGCTGAATATAATCCAACTTGGATTCCACGCCCTTCATATTGCCTGCAAAATTATCGATATAAAACATCATTCCCAGCATATCATTTTGTTTATACCAGTTCTGGTCTTTTTCCCTGTGTAAATCCAACGCTTTCAAGGCTTTGTTTCTTTCCTGATAAAATTCCCTCATTTGCTCGCACAGCTCTGCAAACATGGAGTCATTATCATATAATTCCATATAAAGCCAGCGTAACTCATCGTGATGTTTTTTCAGCCTTTCTTCAAAAGTCTTCATTACCTTGTCCATCGCATTTCCCCTTTCTCCTGTTAAGCAAGAAATCTGATTGTCTTAATCTCAAAAGCCCTGAACGACAACTCAATCTTCCCATTATCTGCATGCAGCTCTTTCTCCTTATTTTCCAGCATATCACACAGATATGCCTTTCCAAAACCGAAATTGCATTGCAGCTTCGCCTGTACTGCTGCCTTTTTCGCTTCGTACAGACGCAAGATCACATCGCCGCTGCCATCCTCTGCCGGTTTCATGGTATCCAAAATGATATTTTCCCGATCAAGCTCCACTGCGCTAAAGGTCTCCGTAACGCCTCCTGTTACCGGAAGTTTCACATTCAGCTCATAGCCCTGTCTTACCACATCACAATCCGCAAAGCTGCCTTCCCATGCAGTGAATCCATAGGTAAAAGAATGTACCTGATTATCCGCCCTCATTTCAGGGGAAGCCGCAGCCCGCAAAAGCGTCAGCTCCAAGGCATTACCATTCATGCTGATTCCATATTTGCAATCATTTAGCACCGCTGCCCCATGGGCGCCATCACATAATGCGCTATAACGATGGTTGCACACCTCAAACCGGTCCTTGTCGTAGACTTTAGAACGGTGTGTCGGACGCTCCACATAGCCAAACTGCATTTCATTGATTCCGTTTTCTGCATATACATTTACCGGGAACGATGTTTTCAACAGACGGTGTAATTCCCGCCAGTCAATCTGTGTGTCAAATTCAATCCTTCTGCTGTCAGCCACAAGGCGGATGTACTGGGTAAAATCAGACTGGCTGATTTTTCCACTTACCTTCAGCACCCCTTCCAGACCGTCTCCGACAACCTCTACAGCCACTTCCCTGAGGGCTTCCACTTCCTGCATAATATAATTGGAATCAATATCCCACGCATCAAATTTGCGGGGAACATCCTTATATAAATGCAGACGGTTCATCGGTGCAGCCGCAAATTCCCTGCCGGATTCCTTTAACAGGAAAGAAACCACTTCTCCCATCCGGTTCACCACTGCAGCTACCTGACTGTTTTCAAGCACATAGTCCTCCCCATTTTTTCTTACCGTAACTGCTTTTTCTTTGCTTTCCAAATCATGTTCTTCATTCGCCGGAACAAGAGATACACCGCCACAGGAAGGAATTGTAACCAATGCTTTTACCTTTCCTTCCGTTTCCTGAACCGGTACCAGCTCTCCCTCTAATGTCCTTACGCCTTTGGAAAACTGATCAGGCAGCTCCACCAAAGCTTTGCGCTCAAAGCTTAAGGAATTCCACACCGTCACGGCATCCTTTTCTGTATCTCGTCTTACAAGTGCCTGTAATGCACTGTCAAGAAGCTGCCCTGCCCCCTCCAAAATCGCTCCATGCTCTTTTCTTGCTTCCTCATAAACTCTTCCAATACTGGAACCGGGCAGGATATCATGGAACTGGTGCAAAAGAAGATTCTTCCACAAGGCATCTGCTTTCTCCAGCTCATAAGCCATACCCTTTTGCAGGGCAAGGCTGCTCCAAAATTCCATCTCCCGCAGGGCAAGCTCACACCGGCGGTTATTTTTCTTTACGTCCGCCTGTGAGGTATAGGTTCCCCGATGGGCGCTGAAATACAGTTCACCCACATAGGTATTCACAGGTCCGCCCTTCTCCTCCATATCTTTGAAAAATTCCAACGGACCTTCCATCTTGATCCGCACACCGCCCTCTAAATTTTCCTGGCGCAGAGCGTACTCCACATGATCCCTTGCCGGACCGCCACCCCCATCTCCATAACCAAAGGGCATCAGAAAGCCTTCCAGATCCTGAAGCTGTACCCGGTCCTTCCAGATCCGGTTCGCCTCTGTCGGCTCAGTGCGATAGGTGTAGCTGGTGGGAAGGAAAGACACGACTTCTGAGCCATCCATGCCCTGCCATGTAAAATAGTGGTATGGGAACTGCTCTCCCTCATTGTAGGACCAGAAAATCTTCTGTGTCACCAGATAATTGACACCGCATCCCTTCAAAATCTGGGGCAGAGCAGCCGTATATCCGAAGGTATCAGGAAGCCATAATACCTCACTATCCACATCAAACTCTTCTTTATAATAACGCTTCCCATGCAAGAGCTGCCGTATCAGGGCTTCCCCGCCTGCCATATTGGTATCCGGTTCCACCCACATGGCACCGTCCGCAATCCATTGCCCGCCTTTTACCGCTTCCTTAATTCTGGCAAAAAGCTCCGGATAATATTTCTTACACATCTCGTAGGCTGCAGGCTGGCTCTGGATATATTTATATTCTGGATATTCTTCGATCAAACGAAGCTGCGCTGCAAAGGTACGCGCCGTTTTCCGGTAGGTTTCCGCCATTGGCCACAGCCACGCCAGATCCAGATGGGCATTGCCCACCGCATAAAATACCGGTGCCGTGGATCCGTTCTTTGCTTCCATCACAGGCTGCAGTTCTTCCCTTGCCTGTAGATAACTCTTGATCCGTTCCGTTCTTGGCTGCTCGAAATCTACAGTTAATGTAAACTTCTCCAAAGCCTTTGCAATCCTGGCACTGCGCAGAGAGCTTTCGTCCAGTGTTCCCAACAACTTATACAAGGTATCCACATCCATAAACAACTGATAAGCAGCTTCATTCCAGATACCGTAGGTGCACACTCCCAGCCTCCGGCGTTCCCCTTCCTTTGCCGGATCCCCATAAGCTCCGGGAAGTACCGGACCAGTAACAACACACCCGCAAGGTGCATCCGGGAAATATTGACCTGCATAAGTCTCCATCATTACCTCAAACCGCTCACCGCCTTTAGCACAGGTAGCCAGCACATTGTCCTCCATATAATGATGAGGCTCGTACACCCAGTCTGCCCGGTAAGTACCAAAGGCTTTTCCATCTACAAACAGCGTGGATTCCCCGGCAGGCTCCAGCTTCATCACGATCCTCTCCCCTGCAGCACTTTGAGGAATCGAAATTTCTCCTTTAAACCAACAATACTCCCAAAGATGCCCCCAGGTAAATCCCGGTTCTACAGGCATAAATGCGCCCTTTTTCGCTTCCTCAACTGAAAGCTGCTCCATAGTGGTAAATGCCTCCCACGAAATTTCCCCCAGGGGCTCATAAAAATCATCTTTCAGCGTTCTGATCCAATGCTCTACTCTGTCTTTCCATTCTGAATGCATTAACTTCATAATGTACCTCCATAAACACTAATAAATTCCAACAAATGATAATGTAGGACACACTCTGGCATCTGTGATCCTGATATGCAAATCTTTCACTTCCGTTTCCGGGAATACCGCAATTTTCTTGTAACCCACTGTAGTTCCCCGATAAAGGACGGTTTCCTTTTCATCCATGATCTCAAAACTTTCTATTCTCTGACTCATCAGAATGTTTTCTTTTAATACCACATGGGAAACCGCAACTGGTTCCGGGAAAGAAGCAGTAATTTCTACCTGCCTGATCCCATCCTTGGGCTTGAAAAAGCATTCGTAACTATCTGTCCGTATTTCCTCAACGCCACAGCCTTCTTCCCAGAAAATATCCCTTTTCCAGTCCGGCTCTCCTTCCACCGCGCTACAGCCCCCGCCGCTATCCTCATCCTTTATCCTGCATGTACGAAGCTCTGCCTTGTCGAGAAGATTTACTGCAAATACAGACTTGATATACTCCCCCAGCTCTTTAAGCCGCTTCACATCATTCTCATGGAAAAGCCCTTCTTTAGTGGGTGGTATGTTCAAAAGAAAGGTTGCATTTCCGCCTACCGAATTGTAGTAAATATGTATCAGTTCTTCCAGCGTGCGGACCTTTTCATCCTCTTTCTCATGATAAAACCATCCTGGACGGATAGAGGTATTTACCTCTGCCGGATACCAGATCAGATCTGTTTCCTTCTCTAGGATTTTCCTGCTGCCCAGATCCTGGTCACTGGCTTTGATCTTTCTCTCCCGAAACTGAGTGTCATCCGACTGCTGGCTTTCCCTGGCTATCATTTCCGTCTCGCTGGTCCTTCTGGGCACTACGCTCCACTCCGAAGCTCTGGTATCCCCAGCCTCATTGCCACACCAACGCACATCCGGTCCGCAGACATGAATGCAGGCATCCGGCTGCAGGGAACGGATCACCTCGTAATACCTGTTCCAGTCATATACCTGTTTCTTTCCGTTTTCCCCTTCTCCACAAGCGCCGTCAAACCATACAGAACAGATTTCCCCATACCCTGTCAAAAGCTCTGTGAGCTGGTTGACAAAATAATCATCGTACTCTTTTCCATATCCGTAGGCTTTATTGTTCCGGTCCCAGGGTGAAAGATATACCCCAAAACGGATTCCGCCTGCCCGGCAGGCATCAGAAACCTCCCTGACCAGATCCCCTTTTCCGCCCTGATACGGACTCTGGGCTATCGTATGATCCGTATACCTGCTGGACCAGAGGCAAAAACCGTCATGATGCTTGCAAGTAAGGATAAGACCTTTCATCCCTGCCGCCTTGATGCTTTCCACCCACTGACCGGCATCAAACTTTTCAGGATTGAAAATGGCTTCCGGCTCCGTTCCGTCTCCCCATTCCCTGCCGGTGTACGTGTTCACTGTAAAATGCACAAAACTGTAAAATTCCATCTGCTGATGGGAAATCTGCCGCTTTGAGGGAACTACCTTTACCAGCCGCTGGTCCAGTTGAGCAATATTCATTTCTGTCTCCTCTCTTTTGTTCATGTAACTTCATGCTATCATGGGCAACGGAAGTATACAAGACGGAATTTTTATTTTTATAAATGTGCTGTATTTGCTATTTATTTTTAGAAAAATGTGCTAAACAAATCAGCAAATTAAACATTTAAGCTATTTCTCTTTGACACAGGTCTCCTCAAACATATAGCTGGTGTTGATAACCGCGCCATCCTTTGAACGCTATATTGCCTGTAAGGTAAAAGAGCTCTTATAACTGTCTTAATTTTTTAGTGCAAAATGCCGCTGTCCGCAGGTATCTTTTCCTGCAAGACAGCGGCTCTATTAAAATAAATCAGAATGTGTTCCAGTACGAAATAAAAATAATTCAAGCATATCCTGGTTGATGCGATAAATAAGAAGCCAGTCTGGCTCAACGTGACATTCCCTAAAGCCGTTATAATTACCTGTCAATCCATGATCACGATATTTTTCGTCCAATTTCTCCTCATTTGCTAAGGCATTAACAACATCTCGCAAATGTTCTATTTTACAACCACGTTTTTGAGCAAGCTTTAAGTCTTTTTTAAATTGATTAGATGGAACAATCTCAAGCATCGGTAAATACCTCATCTAAAATTTCATCAAATGATCCATAACGTTTATATTTGTCTGGATTTTTTTTCATTTCTTCATATTCATCCAGTGCTGCTTTTGTTTCAATATTGGGAGCTGTGCGTTTTACCTCAAATGGAATGCCATTATGATTAATGGCAGAACGCAGGAACATATTAATAGCAGAAGACATATTTAAGCCAAGATCAACAAAAAGAGCCTCTGCTTCCTGTTTTAACGCAGAATCCACACGTACATTAATGTTTGTAGTAGCCATATTCAATATCACTCCTTTCGCTTCCATTATATTTTGATCCGCAAACATTGTCAATAAAATTAAAGAAATTGTTTTACATCGTTTTGCTCCGTGCAATTATTTTTAAATAAAATAAAAAAACTTGCTTATATCATCCCACTATTTAACATTTCAAAAGCTTTGGAAAATATTTATAGGAAACATCAACGCAAAAAGCCGCTGCCTGCAGGTACTTTTCCTGCAAGACAGCGGCTCTATTAAAATTCACTTATGATTACATCAGTTTACGGAACAGCTCCTTCAGATCCTCTTCCTTCAGTGCTTCCAGCTTAGCCGGGATTCCCACATCCTCAGACAACTGCCGTACTGCCGCGATTGCAGCTTTCCGGTATTCTTCCTGAGACATTCCTGTCGTATCTACGCCCATAGCCTCTGCTATATCTTTAAATTTCTCTCCGGTAGTCTCAGCATTGTAATCCATAACGATCGGAAGCATCATCGCACATGCCACGCCATGAGGTGTATCATAAACTGCCCCCAGAGTGTGCGCCATAGAATGTGCAATTCCAAGTCCTACATTGGAAAGTGCCATGCCCTCGCGTCCTTCTGCCGTATTATTTACTGCTCCTCGGAGATTCTCAGCGATCAGCTTAATTGCCTCCAGATTCAGACAATCAGCCAGTCGCCATGCTGCTTTCGTGATATAACCTTCAATAGCATGGGTCAGCGCATCCATGCCAGTAGCTGCTGTCAGCCCCTTAGGCATGCTGGACATCATTTCCGGATCTACAATCGCTATATCCGGAATATCATTTACGTCCACGCACACAAACTTTCTCTTCTTCTCAACATCCGTGATCACATAGTTGATGGTTGCTTCTGCTGCAGTACCCGCCGCCAATCGTGATCATATAATCTGCTCCTGATGCCTTATAGGCTGCCACACCGGCTTTCACATTTTCAATTGTGGGGTTCGGTTTAATGTCAGAATATATTTCATACGCCATATTTTCTGCATCCAGCAGATCTGTCACCTTTGCTGTCACCCCGTTCCTTTCGCGATAACTTAAACAATAACCGATAGGCTTCCCTCCTGTTCTTTTTCATCCAATTTCCGATACACGGTAAACCACATGGTAAGGAAACAGGCCAGCCCGCCAATCAAATTGGAGACAGGCTCCGCCAAAAACACACCGTTTACGCCAAATCCTAAAACCGGCAATAGCAAAGTCAAAGGCACCACAATGATAACCTTCCGAAACAAAGAGAAAAAAATTGACCGTTTTGCATAGCCCAGGGACTGAAACGTGCACTGCCCCGTAAACTGGAACGCCATGAAACAAAATCCGAAAAAGTATATTTGAAGCGCCGCATTTCCTGCTTCAACCATGGTAATATCATCCGTAAAAACAGCAAACAGAAAATGTGGGAATTTCATAACAAAAAGCCATGCCAGAAGTGTATACCCCACACCGATCAGCGCAGTAAAGCGTATCCCTTCCTTCACTCGTTTCATTTTTTTTGCCCCATAATTAAAGCCAAGAATCGGCTGACATCCGCTGGTGATCCCCATCACCGGCAAGGATAAAAGTTCCCTTACGGAATTTATGACCGTCATGATACCCACATAAAGATCGCCGCCATAGCTTTGCAGCGTGACATTGCAGGCGATCTGCACCGCCGCATTGGTTGCCTGAACAATAAAACCGGACATTCCAAGGGCCATGATTTCTTTTACCAGTTTTCCCTCCAGCCTCAGGCATTCCTTTTTGATCCGCAAAATTGCTTTTGACCCTGTCAGAAAACGGAATACCCAGACGGCAGAAACCATCTGGCTGATCACTGTAGCCAGAGCTGCTCCGCCTACACCCATGTGCAGCACAAAAATAAACAATGGATCCAAAAGCAGATTCAGTATCGCGCCGATCACCGTTGTCAGCATTCCCATCCTTGGATATCCCTGGGCATTGATAAATCCATTCATCCCAGTTGCAGTCATGGAAAACAGGGTGCCAAACAAATAGATCCGCAGGTACTCGTCTGCATATACGTAAGATGCTTCACTGGCTCCAAACAAAAACAAGATCGGTCTGCGAAACAAATAGCAAAAAAAGAACAGGAAAAACGAAGCGCCTGCCAGAAGGGAAAACACATTTCCCATGATCTTCTCTGCCTTTTCCTCATTCCTTCCCCCTCTGGCAATAGAAAATAATGGCGTACCGCCTGTACCAAACAGATTCGTGAACGCCGCTATCAAAGTAATGACCGGAAAGGTAAGCCCTATTCCGGTCAAAGCCATGTTATCCGCCTCCGGCAAATGCCCTATGTAAATACGGTCAACTACATTATAAAGCAACTGGACCAATTGCGCCAAAGTCAGCGGAATTGCCTGAAAAACAATATTTTTCCATACCTTGCCCTGAGAAAAATCCGTTGTCATTCCATTTCACCTCTATCCGTGAAAACATATTAAAAATTTTCAATCCACTTCCGTAAAAGCCCGATCCATGACTGACAAGTCTCCACCACTTGTTCATTTCCCGGCGCACTTGCTGTTTCGTTGCTTGCCAGAGAAAGTCCGTGTCCGCCATGAGGATACATATGAAACTCCGTGCTGATTCCTGCTTTGCGCAGTGCGCTGACAAGCAACAGCGAATTTTCCACCGGTACTGCCCCATCTTCAAATGTATGCCAGATAAATGCTTTTGGTGTATCCCTGGAAACCTGTTTTTCCAAAGATAGCTTTTCCATCATCTCATCTACAGAGTATGCTTCTTCAAAGCCCTCCAGTTTTTCGGGCACTGGTTCCTGATTCAGACCCAGCAGCCAACGGAAGGAATCCTTATGGGCATATTCCCCGGACGTGATCACCGGATAGCAAAGTATCATCCCATTCGGTTTCAAAATTTCCTGCTCCCTGAAATCTATCCCCAGCCTGTCACTCAAAAACTTTCTGTTCCAGAACATACCGAAGCTGGCTGCCAAATGCCCTCCTGCAGAAAATCCCATCACGATGATCTTATCAGCCGCAACATGCCACTCTTTCGCATGCTCCCTTATCAGTTTCACACTGTATGCCAGCTCTGACAACGCAGCGGGAAACACTGACGGCTCGCAAGAATAACGGAGCAATGCCGCGTTACACCCCATTGCCAGCATCTGAAAAACGATCACCTCTGCTTCCCTGTCCGATGTCATACAGTACGCGCCACCTGGACAGACTACCACCATCGGCCGCTCATGGATTGCTATCTCCTGCGAATCATCCTGAATATAAGTTACCAGTTTTGCGTATTCCTGAGAACCTTCCTGACAAACTGAATATGTTTGATTTATCATAATAATATCCATACCTTTCTTTACTAACTGTCATTTTCTTCCATCATGCTTTCCAGATATCCGCCATCCCACAAAAGAATTTTCAGTTTTGCAGCCGCTTCTACCGCAGGAGACGTGAAATACTGGTTAGTCATGACAGCACCCACCATACGGTCATAATAATCCCTTCCGGCATATGCCTCCTGTATTGCTTTCACACCTACCGGTGCTGTGTAGCATTTACATTGGATGGCGTAAGTAACTCCGTCCTTTTCTGCAAGGATATCAACTCCATAATCCCCGCTTCCTTTCGTCACCTCCACATCCAGAAATCCTTTCTGCCTGAGCAGGTCCGCGCAAAAATATTCGAATTCATGTCCCTCCATGTCTTCAAACAGATCTGTTTTCTTCCTGCCCCTTCGAAGAAGCAGCGCTGCTGCCGATGCAAATAAGACCAACAACAGCACTGCTGCCAAAATCAAAATAATTTTTTTCTCATCCATCCTTTTATCCTTATGGCTTTGTCTGACGATAGTCAACGATCCAGATGCAAATCACTGGATACAGATACGGAAGGAGAAACTGATATCCTTTTCTCCGCTGACATGGTAATCCGGCAATACATCAGCCCCCCAGCTGTCAATTCCTCCCACGCCCCTGACTGCACCGTACACACAAAGCACCGTCCTTCTCGCAGGCGGCAGCTCCTCCATATGGGTGGCATTTTCCAACTCACTTGCCGTATAGGGCAGGCAGGAAAAAGCCAGACCGCCTAACTCAAACCGGAGCGCTGTCTCTTTCTTTTCCTTTTTGGTATTATCCAATTCAGTACTCCGATACACCTTGACCCACTTTGTATCCATGTGCATCCCACAATCCTGAGGAACCAGATAAGGCGTTACCGGAAGCCCGGTCACTTCATGCTCACCGACCGTGCCCCCTGCCTTCCTGTCAGGATAAGTTTCCCCGGATAATCCTTCATAAACATAACGATCCGCACAAGTAGGCATGATCATCCGAAGACCCATTATGGGCAGCTCCGGCAGACCCGGCTGTCCATGATAGCAGACCTCTGTCTCAATGCTTCCCTGCACATCCACCTTATAAGATATTTCTACCTGTGTTTTTGGAATGGTGATAGTCTCATAAATAAAAACAATTTGAATTTCAGATGCCGTTTCATTTCCCTGATATTTATTATTTTCCGGTGCACAGGGAAGCGGAATCTCCTCTCCGTCCACATAAACTCTTCCACCGATACAAGCGATAAACTGATCCGCCGCCAGCCACATACCGCTCTTTAATGGGAAGCCATTTCCCCTGTCATTATCTGTAGTGGCTCTCCAAAAAGCCGGGCGCGGGCTGCGGTACAGCCATTCTTTCCCATTTATGGATAATGACTCCATACCGCCCCGCACATAAGAAAAAATATAGTGGAACTCCTGCCCTTGTGCGCTTCCATGGACACCTATCGTGACATCCCCATAAACCACATGTAATTTATTTGTATAATCCATAATAATATTTCACCTCCTGCATCGCCGGTTTTTCCGTTCTGTCCGCAAACACGATCCCATTGCCGGAGAATTCATAATCAGAAGGTCTGTCATCGAAATCCCCGCCGTAACGCAATGCCTTTTGTCCTGTAACCGGATCCTCCGCCAGCACTGCCTGGTCAATGAAATCCCAGATAAAACCACCCTGATACATTTCATACTCATCAATTAACTGCATATACTCCTTCATTCCGCCAAGGGAATTTCCCATATCATGCATATATTCACAAAGGATATAAGGCTTTTTCGGATCATTGTCAAGATATTCACGAATCTTATCTGGTGTGGCATACATACAGCTTTCTATATCAGATATGGTATCCGCATAAGCTCTGTTATTAAATACGCCCTCATAATGGACTAACCTGCCGTCTTTCTTTTCTTTGAAGTAAACGTTCATCGCCTCAATGTCATCTCCGGCATAGGATTCATTTCCAAGGGACCAGAACAAAATGGAAGCATGGTTTTTCAGGTATTCAAAATTGCTTCTTGCCCGGTCCAGCACAGCTTCCTTCCACTGCGGCAATGCCCCCGGCACATTCCATGACGGCTCTATCGCCCCCAGCTTTTGCCAGGAGCCGTGGGATTCCAGATTGGTTTCTGACATTACATAAATTCCGCTCTTATCACACAAGTAATACCATGCAAGCTGATCCGGATAATGGCAGGTCCTTACTGCATTGATATTGTTTTTATGGAAGCACCTGATATCCTCTTCCATCTCCTTTTTCCCGATGCAACGTCCGCCTTCCGCACTCCACTCATGACGGTTCACACCATTTAAGATCAGCCGCTTTCCATTTAAGTACATCACCTTATCTTTAATCTCAATCCTTCGGAAACCGATCTGATAAGGGACAATCTCCAACAGATGATCCTGGTCATCATAAAGGCTGACCAGTAATTGATATAAATAAGGATGGGCATGATCCCAGATCATCACCTCTCCCAGCTCTTTCCGGTTCATTTCGCAGGTCATTACCTGAAAACCCTCCAAACCGGAGTCAGCAGCTCCTGTCCTTGCAGCTTCTGACAATAACACAGAATGCCCAAGCAGCTTCTTTCCGTCCTGGTCCGTAAGAGAAATTTCCACTCGTCCTGTACTGCTTTTCCTTAATGAAATGCTAAATTCTATCCCAAAGCTTCCGGTTCCAGTCTCTGAAAGCTCTGGCTTTGCCCACAGGTCTTCCACATGCATATCCGGTTTTGCACATAAAGTCACATTCCGGAAAATACCAAAAAACCGGAAGAAATCCTGATCCTCCAAAAAAGCCGCCGTGCTTCTCTTATGCACCTCCACTGCCAGTCGGTTTCCTTTTTCTTTGATATAAGGAGTCAGGTCAAATTCTGCAGGCGTAAAGCTGTCCTCCGAATATCCCACAAAATGACCGTTCAGCCATACGTACATTGCCTGTTCCACACCTTCAAAACAAATGCATACTCTTTTTCCCAAAAGACCCTCTTCCAGATCAAACTCTTTTAAATAAGAGCCTACCGGATTATAAGAAGCCTTACTGAACATCCCCTGCCATTTGGCTTTTCCGTCCAGACTGTAAGCCGGTCTCCTGAAAAAATGCCCTTCCCATGGATAAGCGGTGTTAATATAATGAATCTTATCATATCCTGCCATCTCAATGTGACAGGGCACCTTAATCTCATCAAACCCGGAAAGATCAAAATCCTCCATATAAAATTCCGCAGGGCGCTTCCCGGCACACTTGGAATAGCAGAATTTCCATGTTCCATTCAGGGACTGAAGCAGAGAATTTTCTCCCTTCTCCATTTCTTGTTTACTATTAAAATAATTATGGTCGCTATGAGCAGGAAGCCGGTTCACTTCAAAGACTTCCGGATCATCCAGCCAACTGATTTGTGGACTCATTTTTCCCCCTTTTCTGCACTGTCTGTTGCAATCAATTTTTCTCACCGGAAAGGTTGTCTTCCAGCATCTCAATTATAAGATATAACCCATAAAATAACAATCATTTTCGTCTGTTCCGTTCCGCCGCCAGCTCCCGCTCGTCCATGTGCTCGGCAGACACATTTTCCTCTGCAGCCTCAATTCTTAAAAGATCACTACTGTATTCCTGCGCAGTTTCTTTTAGAAGCGCTGTGAAGTCCTCTGTTTCCCACTCCAAAAGTTCATCCAGATCTGTATCAGAAAGCTTCCTTTCCACTTCCTCCATAAAGCCTTTGATCCTTGCATCCCGATCTCCTACCGTAAGCTTATCCCGGTCTGTGATATACCAGTAATAGGCATACCAGCAATTCACCCATGCCAATCCATCATAGGAAGCTTTATAAAAGTTTTGGTTGCTCCATCCGTAACGCAAGTTTTCTTCTTTTTCCGGTTCACCTGCCCTCATGTTATTGACTATCCTATGGTTCTCCTCTCCGGACAGCCCATAAGTCAGATCCACAAAGGACTTTTCCTCCGGTGTCAGCGTCTTTCCATATTCTCCTCGTGCCGCATCCTCGCCGATCCGTTCCATACGGTCATGATCTTCATTGCACCAATTCCTTAAGGCATCATCAAAATCAGCTATCGACATGTTTTTATAATCCTGCTTCATCAGTTCCAGAAGTGATTCATAGTCCTCTTTGCTGGCAGGCGGAAACTGCCGCTTTTCCAGCTCCTCCACTATGGCGGAAGTATCTTTTTTCTCACGCTCCAGATCCTGGGTTTCCTCTAACTCTGCATGTTCCAGCGGGAGAAAGGAATAGCTGATAATTATCGTCAGATTTTCACTGCTTTCTTCCGATGCAATGCGTTTTGTTTCTTTTTCCAGATACTGGTCCATCAACGTAATCGATGTAACATCCGCCAGTTCCACTTCACTTTTACTTTTAAGGATCTCTTCCATGTCCTTTTCCACCTGCAGCCGTGTATCCCGGTACTGGGCTGTGGTCAGTCGATCCGGATCTTCAACCTGCAAGGTCATCACATATTCAAGCATCGCCGTGTCTGCCGACGAATTTCCCTGCTCCGGTGATGTCAGGCTATAAACCTGCCCTTCCCTCCAAATCGCCGCACCACTGAATTCCCTTTGTTTCCATCGCTCTGCACTCAAAGGTGAAAACACATAATCATAATATTGAAAATATTGATTTAAAGCTTCTCCTTCTTTCTCATCGCTCTCAAATGCCCATGCTGTTTTTGAAAAATCATCAATTAAATGTATATATTCCGGTGTATCCGTCATGCTCCATATCTTTTCCTGGTATTCAGAAACCGTCATATCCTCATAGTCGTCAATCCATAAGTCTGCCAGCATTTTACTTTCTTCTTCCGTATAAAAAGTGTCAAACGCTGACCTTACATATTCTCTTTGCCCTGTCTTTCCTGCCTTTGCCGTAGTTCCAAAGCCCAGCACCACTGCTGCAACCAGAAGAACTGCCGCCGCCAAGGCAAAGACCGAAGTCTTTTTCATCTTCATAATCGCTCTGATCCTTTCTTCTATAGCTATTTTCCCAAATCCATTGGAAAAAGACAGCAATCCGGCTTTTTTCTCCTCCATGCCGATCAAAGCTCTGGCATAGCCGGACTTGGCATCCTCTCCAAAATGCCGTACCACTTCCTCATCACAGGAAATCTCCAGATCGCGGTTAAGCAAAAGATACATAACCCAGACCAGCGGATTAAACCAGTGAACGCAAAGCGCTGCTGTAAAGATCAGCTTGGTAACAGCATCCAGCCTTTTTATGTGCACATATTCATGTTCCAGCACATAGGAGAGCTGCTTATCATCATTCCAGTCCGTATTCTTAGGCATTAAAATCACCGGATGGATCATTCCATAAGATAACGGTGTCCCGATTCGTTCCGACCAGCGAACCAAAATCCTGCGTCTGCCTTTATGGCATTCCTCCCAGTTTTTGATCATTTCCTTTTCCACCGGAAAAGAACTACGGAATTCCCGGCACCCTTTGATGTAAACCGACAGAAAAAACAGGGAACTAAAAAATACTCCAACCGCCCATATTATTTGCCAGAGACTGCTTTTACTTCCAACAGTTATTCCTGTTTCCGGCATCCCTTTTACATATTCTTTATCCCCTGCAATTTCCAGCGCTGTTCCCGGCTGTAAATCCTCTGCAACCGCCACAGTATCTTCATCTGTATCAGAAATTATTTTTCCCTGATACAATGATGACATGCTTGCTGCCTCCTGCTCTCCCAAACCATTTCCGTCAGATAAAAATATCTGCTGTGGCAGCAAGGAATAAACGCTAAACTCAAAAGGCAGGGAAACAGGCACAAGCAGCCGGATCAAAGCAGCCCACCACAAGATAAGAAACGTCTTCTTCGGCAATTTATTCAAGAATAATGCCCGCAAGGCAGCAATCACAAGAATCATAACTGAGCCTGCAAAGCTCATCTGTATCAGGTTCATTCCCCTCACCTCACTCTAATTCGTCAACCATTTTCTTAAGCTTATCAATCTGCTCTCTGGACAGCTTCTTCCTTCCCAGCAGCGCCGCAAAAAGCTTATCCGCAGAACCATCATAAATCTTATTGATCAGCTCATCCGTTTCCGCCTCCTGTACCGCTTCCTTCGGAATAAATGCATGACACATAAAATTGGGCTCTGTCCGCTCAATTGCTCCTTTCTTGATGCATCGCTTGATCAAAGTGTAAGTGGTATTTATGTTCCACCCTGCCTCTTCATTTAATACTGCGGCAATGTGCTTGGCTGTCGTATCCCCCTCCCGCCAAAGAACATCCATTACCTTTAATTCCGAATCAAATAACTTGATGTCCATATTCTGTTTCTCCCTTCTGGTGTATTATATGATCCCATATAAATAAGACTGTAGTAGTATACCCTTGTTCGTATACTACTACAGTCTTATATTGATGTCAATATCTTTTTATGCATAATTCTCTATAATACAAAAATGCTTTTTCTCTTTCTTTTTATAACTGATTCCGACCAACAACACTTCACCATATTCTTCCACTCTTTGTATATAATTCCTCTGTTTTATCTGATCGATTGCATTTTCTGCGGAATCATCTACCTTTAGTTCCAGAATAATTGCCGCTTTTCCTTTCTTTTTAGGAATAAACAGAAAATCACAGTAACCCTTTCCGCTCTTTGCTTCTCTTTCTATTCGGTAGTCCTTCCGTGCATACAAGTAACATAACGTAATCACGCATGAAAGAGCATTTTCATCATTATATTCCAAAAACGGTATTTCCCTGTCATGAACCTTTTCCAATATCTCCGCCACTTTTTGTTCATCAGCCGCCAGCGTTGCAGCTAACATTTCTTTGGAACTGTCTACAATCTGCTTTATTTCTCCCATACTATTTCTAGACAGCACTCCCTGATATTTTTCCATCAACTCATGATTCGGGATTCTCAAATATCCATCGTGATAAAGCAGAAAACCATACACTACCATAGCCGACAGTATTTCATCTCTGGTATTCATCTCCTGTTCAATAGCGCTGTATCCATTCAGTTCAGCCTCTACCGAAATTCCGGATACCATTTTAACAATATCCTCCCGCACTTCGTCCACATTATGTTCTATACAGTCTGCCACTTCATTCATGGGACCTGTTTCCGTCCAATAATTTTGACATCTGCCATCTACCAATGCCCTGTTTACCGAACGAGGATTGAACAAATGTCTGCCATCTCCTGTAAGGTAGCCATCATACCACCATTCTAACTCCTCATAGCTGACGCTCGTGTGCTTCTTACACAGCTCTTTCACTTCGTCTTCTGTCAGCCCGAACTGCTCCTCAAATGTCCGGTCATTCATAAAATTATATTCCCAGAACATATTCAATTCTGACCCACTGGAATATTTTGCAATAGGAAGTATACCTGTCATATACACCAGATCAACGTAAGGTTTGTCCTTCAGCAAAGCCCTTAAAAATTTCAAAAAATGTTTCCTATCTTCACTATCAACATATTTCTCATAGAAAATAGAATCCCATTCGTCCAGAATAAAAACAAAAGAATCGCCTGTAGCCTGAAGCATTTCATTAACGCCTGCATATTCTTTTCCCTTTAGTCCGGGATAAACTTCCGTCAGATCCTCCTGCAGCTTTCTGATTATGCTTTTTAAATAAGTGCGGTATTCCTCACAGAAATCAGGTACAACACTGAAATCAATATGAATCACATTATATTTGTTTATATGATTTTCAAAATCCTGTGTGCCTGCAATCTCCAATTGTCTGAACAGCTCATGACTGTCATATCCTTTTGTATAATATGCTCCCAACATATTTGCATTCACGGTTTTCCCAAACCGGCGCGGTCTGGTAATACAGATATATTTTTCATTTGTCCGGATCATGGGAGATATTTTCTTGATCAACATGCTTTTATCCACATATATCTCACTGTTAAGCGCATCCTGGAATAATCTGATCTGTACGTTTGTATTCAAATAATGCATACCTTTTCCTCCCCAGATATCGTCTAAAGCTTCTTCAAAATTAAATTCAGGGATTATTACAATTTAAGTATACACAAAAAATTTTCAAACTACAACTCATGACACACCTATTCTTATATAATCACTCATAAAACTCCCTGTCAGCCTGTCATCCAACCTGCCAGCACAATGCTTGCCGCAATCCCTGCCAGTGTGGAAAGCAAAGCTCCTGCCAGCGTATATCTGGTCTTCGTAACTTTTGCAGCAATAAAGTAAACACTCATGGTATAAAAAATAGTTTCCGTACAACTCATCATGATCGATGTGATCAGACCGATCAGGGAGTCAGTTCCATAATTTTTAAAAATATCCAGAACCAGCCCGGTTGCCGCCGAGGAAGAAAACATCTTAATAAATGCAAGAGGCACCAGCTCTGCCGGAAATCCTGCTTTCTCGCTTATCGGACGGACAAGATCACCAAGAAACGCAAGAAATCCAGATGCACGCAACACCCCTACTGCTGTCATCAGCGCAACCAGCGTAGGCATTATGCCAACCACCGTCTTCAAACCGTCCTTCGCCCCTTTTACGAAATCCTCATAAACGTTGGTTTTCGCCGCAATGCCGTAAGCCACAATATAAAAAATGATAACCGGTATAATAATATTGGAAATATTAGATAATACGGAAGCCATATACTGTAGTCCCATGTCTTCACATTTTTACAATATATGGCTTCTTTGCCTGAAGTATTCTTTTCCTTTAAATCAGATAAATCTTCGCCGCTCCTGTCAGCACATCACGCTCCGCATAATCAAACAATACAAAAGAAGGATTCTCCTGCCTGACCAGCTCCCCATTTTCCGGATCTGCCCACACCGGATAATAAAACACTTCCATATGGGTCATCTTCATAGTCTGTCTGGCATGGTAATAGGAATAATCTGCCAAAAGCTCCGGGTGCTCCTCTTCTTTACAGTAAAACTGCCAGATCTTCTCCCGCCAGGGTGAAAGGTCTTTAGCAAAAACAGGCCTGCTCTTGGCATTCTCCCGAAGATAAAAATCAAAGGTAAGCAGCTCAGCAAACAGCTCCTGCTTATCCTGCACTCTCTCCTTCACAAAATCCAGCAGCACCTGATAGCGGTAGCTTCTTGCCGGGGAATTGACAAAATAACCTTTTTCTTTATAATATGCCGCCAGCTTTTCAAACATAGCGAAGGGAGATGCAAATTCACTCTCAAGCACAGGCAATGTATGCACAAACTGATTAGAGTTGTAATACAACTCCACCATTTCCTCGATCTGCTTTAACCGCAGGATTTCCCCAAAGGATATCCAGTTAGTGTACAGTACCTCATAAGGCGGCTTCTCCTCATACACAATACCGTATGTATCGGCTTGTTCCCAGATGGCAGTTCCCTTTAGCACCTTCAAAAACCCAAGCTGCAATTGATGGGGAGCCATCCCATACACCTGATCAAAGGAATTCCCAAAGCTTTCATAATCCTCCAAAGGAAGCCCTGCGATCAAATCTAAATGTACATGAATATTTTTTCCATCCCTGATTTCCCTTACGATTTCCGCAATTTTATCTATATCTGCCAGACGGTTAATCTCTTTTAATGTAGCCGGGTTCGTGGTCTGGACGCCGATTTCAAGCTGAATCAGTCCCGGTCTCATGACCTTAAACAATGCCAGCGCTTCTTCATCCATAAGGTCCGCTGCCACCTCAAAATGAAAATTTGTGACACCATTGTCATGGTCTGCAAGAAATTGCCAGATTTCCAGTGCACGGCTGCGGTCACAGTTAAATGTCCGGTCAATAAACTTGACCTGAGGCACCTTACTGTCCAGGAAAAATTGCAGTTCCTTTTTCACCATGCTTATATCACGGAAACGCACCCGCTTATCAATGGAGGACAGGCAATAGCTGCACCGGAACGGACATCCCCTGCTGCTCTCATAATAAATAATCTTGTTGTTAAATTCCTGAAGGTCATCATAAAGAAAGGGCAACGAACTAAAATCCGCAAGCTCCCTTGCCGCTGTAGCTCCTTCCGGGAGGACTAATCCCGGAATCTCCTCCAGCTTCCGGTAAACATCTGGGACATTTCCGTCTGCTGTCGGCTCTGCCTGCATCCGATCTCTTTCCACATAAAAAGACAAAAGCTCCTTAAATGTCTCCTCGCCTTCCCCTGCCATGATCCCACGGACCATAGGGTACTTTTCCAAAAGCTTTTCCGCCTCAAAAGACACCTCCGGACCACCCAGCCAGATTTCCGTCTTAGGCAGCACCTTAGGAAGCTCTCTTAAAAGTTCCTGTATGAAATGAAAATTCCAGATGTAACAGGAAAACCCTATTACATCCGGACCTTTCAAATACAGATCACCCAGAACTTCTTCCATCCGGTTATTGATGGTATACTCCTTCAGCGAAACAAACGGAGCAAGTTCCTTTCCTGCGTAAGCCCGCAGGCTGTAAATTGCAGGATTTGTATGAATATATTTGGCATTCACTGCCACAAGTAAAAACTGCATAACTCTTTTCCTTTAAAGAATTGCAATAAACCGGTCAAAGGCTTTCTGCCCTTCGGGTGTTCTCTTGTAAACACCTGCATCCTCCAGCACCTGCATAAATACAAGACCGATTTCCTTTTGCAGAATCCCGTCAATATTGGAGCTGTCGATCCTGTCGTATTTTGCCTTGAACTCATCTACCCAGTCAGCGTGCTTTTCCAGCAACTCATTGTTTCGGATATCGGCTCCTACAAGCATCGCCTCTTTCAGAGCTTCCATCTCTCCTTTAAGACGCGCAGGCAGCACTGCCAGACCCATTACCTCGATCAGACCAATATTTTCCTTTTTAATATGATGAAGCTTTGCATGAGGATGATAAACTCCCAGAGGATGCTCCTTGGTAGTAATATTGTTCCGAAGCACCAGATCCAGCTCATAATTATCCCCTCTTTTTCTTGCAATAGGGGTAATGGTGTTATGAGGCTCTCCATCCGTTTCCGCAAAAATAAATGCCTCTTCATCGGTATAGCTTCTCCATTTATTCAGGATCACATCCGCAAGGGCAATAATCCGCTCCGTATCCGGGCTGCTCAAACGAATCACAGACATAGGCCATTTAACAATACCAGTCTGAATGTCTTCAAACCCTTTTACGGTAAAGCTTCTCTCCACCGGCGCTTTTGCCATGGCAAATTCATAATGCCCGCCCTGAAAATGGTCATGGCTTAAAATGGAACCGCCCACGATAGGCAGATCTGCATTGGATCCAACAAAATAATGAGGAAACTGCTTTACGAAATCAAACAGCTTGCAAAAAGCATTGTGATCGATCTTCATGGGAATATGCTGACCATTAAACACGATACAGTGCTCATTATAATATACATAAGGAGAATACTGGAATCCCCAGGTATCGCCCTGTATCGTCACCGGAATGATCCTGTGATTTTGTCTTGCCGGGTGGTTGACCCGCCCTGCATACCCTTCATTTTCCTTACAAAGAAGACATTTGGGGTAGCCTGACTGCTTCGCTGTTTTTGCTGCTGCAATCGCCTTGGGATCCTTTTCCGGCTTGGAAAGGTTAATGGTGATATCCAGATCCCCATATTCCGTGGAAGCCAGCCACTTCATATCCTTCTTGATACGATATCTCCTGATATAGTCAGAATCACAGCTCAGCTTATAATAAAAGTCCGTCGCCTTTCTGGGATCCTGCGCATAAAGCTCCTGAAACTCCCTGATCACTTCGCTGGGACGAGGCATCAGCATACTCATAATCTTCGTGTCAAACAAATCCCGGTACACCACGCCATTTTCCTTAAGGATTCCCTTTTCAAAAGCATAATCCAGCATCTTTCCCAAGATACTTTCCAGATCATCATCCTGCTGCTCTCCGGCGGGATCCTCCAGCTCATCTAACTCAAACAGCTCTAACAGCTTGTTTATGGTATAAATCTCATCTTCTTTGGGAACCAGACCTGTTTTTATTCCATAGGCAGCAAGCTGCCTGATATCATCCTGTATCATAATCAGAAATCCCCCATTCTATAAAGTACTCGGACCGTCTCCAATCTCTACCACATAAAAGTCTGCCGCATAACCGATCTTGGCAAGATATGCTTTTCCGACCTGGTCGATAAAGTGGTCAATTGCCTCATCTTTTACAAGGCTTACCGTGCAGCCGCCAAAGCCAGCCCCAGTCATACGGGAACCGATCACGCCTTCTACCTTCCACGCCTCCTCTACCAACGTATCCAGTTCAATACCGGTAACTTCATAATCATCCCGAAGGGACACATGGGATGCATTCATAAGCTGACCAAACTTTTCAATATCATTTGCCTGAAGGGCTTCCACTGCATGAATGGTCCTCTGGTTTTCATACACAGCATGCTTCGCCCTCTTTACCCTTACCGGATCCTGAATAGCTGACTTATTCTGTTCAAACTGTTCCTCTGTCAGATCTCCCAGACCTTTGATATCTATTACCTTCTGAAGCTCTGCAAGGGCTGTCTCACATTCGCTTCTTCTCTCGTTATATTTGGAATCTCCCAATCCTCTCTTCTTGTTGCTGCAGGCGATCACAAGCTTTGCACCCTCTAGCTTAACCGGTGCATATGTATATGACAGATCGGCAGTGTCCAAAAAGATGGCATGATCCTTTTTACCCATGGCGATAGCAAACTGATCCATAATACCGCAGTTTACGCCGTTAAAATTATTTTCCGAATACTGACCGATCAACGCCAGATCCTGATTGCTCACTTTAAACCCGAAGAATTCCCGAAGGATATATCCGGTTAAAACTTCCACTGATGCAGAAGAAGACAGCCCTGATCCGTTGGGAATATTTCCGTTTAATAAAAGATCCATTCCATAAGGAATCTGAAAGCCCTTCATTCCAAATGCCCACATAACGCCCTTCGGATAATTGGTCCAGTCTGCTTCCTTTTCCGGTTTCAGATCATCCAGATCCGCTTCCAGCACCCCGAGATGTTCAAAATTCATGGAATAAAACCGAAGCTTTCTGTCCGTTCTCTTCCTTGCAGCGCCATAAGTACCAATGGTAAGTGCACAAGGAAATACATGTCCTGCATTGTAATCCGTGTGCTCACCGATCAGATTGACGCGCCCCGGCGCAAAGAATACCTTGACATCCGCCACATCCCCAAAAACTTCTTCAAACTTTTTTAATACGATTTCTTTCATTTCACCCTCCAATGTCATTTTATAACTATAACTTCATTATATTGACCTGCGCCTTTAAATGCCAGACTGCTATGTTGCATAAACCTGTCAAAATGTTAACTGTTAAGTTCATGCACCTGATTGATAAAATCCTCAATCTGTTTCAGGTTTTCTTTATTTCTTCTGGTTTCCCCTTTTTGCATTTCCTTTCTCCAGACAGAAGGCGATACACCCTTCATCTGTTTGAATGCTTTCGTAAATACCAGCGGATCCGTATAACCGCAGGACAGCGCGATGCTCTCAACCGGATGCTCTGTAAGCTGCAGCAGCTCCGCCGCTTTGGTAATGCGAAAGGTAGTAAGGAACTGCTGGGGCGACATCCCCACTCCTGTGCGGAACAACGTATATAAATAACTCCTGTTGATACATACATAATCCGCCACATCCGTCACTTTGATCGGGTTGCAGTAATTTCCCTGAATAAACTCCACTGCCCGCCTTACATAATTGTCAGCAGCGTCCGTCTCGCTTTTCTTCTCAATGGGAACACTTTCTGCAATAATGGATAAGAACAACTGGAGCTGGCCATTCCTGCGCAGGTCATTGGCTATGCCATACGTATTGTGCTCCATCATATCTTTTACCGCCTGATACAGTTCTTCCCCCCGATCCGACATAAAGATCGGATTGTTCAAAGAAAGCCCCATTGTTTTCACAGTGTCCTGCGCCGTTACGCCCGAAAATCCTACCCACACATAAGTCCACGGATTTTCCTCATCCGCCTGATAAAAGACAAGCTCCTCCGGCGGGATCAAAAACCCGTATCCCGGCTCTAAAAAATAATCCTTACTGCGGATAGAAAATTTCCCCTGTCCGCTTAATACAAAGTGAATCAGATAGTGGGGCTTTTGCGCCGGTCCAAAGCTGTGCAGCGGCTCTGTTCTGGAACAGCCGCAGCAATTAACAAATAAACTGCCTCGCTTTTCCCCTGTAAATTCCAGTTTATACGCTTTTTCCACCTGCGGTTTCCTCCTGCATCCAAAGGCTGGTCGGTTCTTTATTATTCATCATAACAACAGATTCTTTTCCGGTCAAGCAAGGTTACAAAAAGTACCGTTGCACCTCCTTGTCCAATATGTTATTGTTAATAGGACAAAACTCAGAAAGGTCCTGATCATGAAAAAATTTATTTATACATTCCTCTGCAGTCTCTCCCTTTGCTTCATCCTCAGCGGCTGCGGCGGTCCGTCCGAAGAAAAAATTGCAACGGCACAAGATGCTTATTCCCAACTAGTGCAAATCCACAATCAGGTAGTAGAAGCCCATAAAGGCATCTCCGACAGTTCCTTAGACGACCAGCTTGTTGCCTTATCAGAAAAGGTTGCCGAAATCGAAACCATGAACTTGTCTGAAATGGACGATGAAACCATCGACTCCCTGATTGAAACGATCAACTCCTTTACTGTTTCCTATGAGGAATATTTGCAGACGATCAGTCAGATCAAAGAACAGGAAGAAAGTGCTGTTATCATCCCTGTTTCCTTTTCTCTTACCAATGGGACTGACCAGATCTTCCAGCAGCTTTTTCTTTATGAAAAAAATGATGTATCTGCTAAAATAAATGTTTTGGAAGAATCTTCCGGCTTTCATCCAGAACAGACGCTTGTAGGGCTTACCATTTATAAAGATGTATCAGATACACCATGGATGCTGGAACTTGAAAATACGGACGGCGCTGTTTATGAGATAGAGCTTCCGGTAAAAGATTTTGAAGAAAACGGTGAAGATTTGGTTCTTACTCTGGACAGCGAGTCGCAGACTCTCATTATCCAATAAACTAATAACCCCGCAAAACAGAAACGCTAAAATGTTCTTGACAAACCATATCATTAACTGTAAAATATGATTTGTTCTGTTAAACAAATAGTTAAATATTTTTTCTTTGCGGGTGTAGTTCAATGGTAGAACACCAGCCTTCCAAGCTGGACACGTGGGTTCGATTCCCATCACCCGCTTTTTGCATGCATTTTATTAAGCTGCCATTCCTCTTTTTTTATTCCATCAAATTCATTGCATACTACTCCATTTTCAATGACGAGTGTTCTTGCATAATCTCCCCAAATGTTATCTTTTATTTATTGCATAAAACCGGCGCTATAAGGCTGTTATAGCTATTTCTTGACACTGTGGAAAAATTGTAATATTGTATTTTTAGTATGAAATATCAGGAGGCATTTGCCATATGTTCATGGGAGCATGGCATCTTGGCTTACTGTCTGCAAAAATAAATAAAAAGTTGTTATGCCGGCTGATAAAGGCGCAAACAGGTGGAGAGGTAATATGGTAGATTTCGTCATTGGATTGGAATGTTTTGGTATATGCCTGACTATGGTAGCTTTGTTCCTTCTGCTGAATGGGGATGGAGCTAAAGAACAGAAGTTGTTGATCCTCATTCTGTGCGGTTCGGTGGTACAGAATGTGGGTTATTTATTGGAGTTGACGGCGCAGACGGTTGAAGCGGCTATGACGGCGGTGATAGTGGAAAATGTAGGTTCCGCTTTTGTGCCGCTTTGCTATTGCTGGTTTATTTATATTTATTGTTATATTGTTCCGCCGAAAAAGTTATTAAGAGTTCTCAGCGCTATCAGTTTCTTTGCCCTGCCTTCCGTATTTTTTAACTGGTATGGCCTTTTCTATAAGGAAGTTCAATGGGTGGCAGATGCGAATGGATTTCACCATGTCAGCATTACCTATGGTCCTCTGTATATATTTTTTATGTTCAGCCGTATTATTATTCCCTATACTCTTTGCATATGCACGCTGATAAGAGCCATCCGCGAGCGTTCAGACCAGCAGGTCAATCGTCAGTATTGGACGATTCTCGGAATTTCTACCGTGCCTGTTATTGTGCTGGCAGCTTATGTTTGTAAACTTGTAGAAGTATTTGATTTTACGCCGGTGACGGTGACTATATCTATGGCTTTAGTGGTTATTGTGGTCTGGAGCCGCCGTAATTATGATTTCCGCCATTTGGCGGCAGCAAAAGTTCTGGAGAGCTTGGGCGACGGAGTGATCGTGCTGGACGATCATGACCGGTTGGTCAGCTATAACAGTGCGGCTGCGAAGATTTTTACCCGTCTGCCGGCCCATAGGCTGGGAGAGAATATCCGGGTAGTGGAAGATTTCCGGGAGGAAATGCTGAATGAAGATACCCCCCAAAGTTTTTCGATTGATGAGCAGCATTACGAAAGCCATAACAAGCGAATCGTGGATGAAAGCGGCAAGATACAGGGCTGCGTTATTTTGATTTTGGATATGACAGATACGGAGACTTATATTAATGAAATCAAGAGAGTGAGGCATCAGGCGGAGAAGGCGAGTATCGCGAAAAGCGAATTCCTTGCCAATATGTCCCATGAGATACGGACTCCGATGAATGCTATCATCGGGTTGAATGATATTATCATGGAGGAATGCGGAGACACTGAAATCTATGCCCATGCCAAGGATGTGCAGTCCGCGGCAAAAAGTCTGCTGGCCATTATCAATGATATTTTGGATTTGTCCAAAGTAGAAGCGGGAAAAATGGAACTGGTGTATGTAGACTATTACATAAAGGTTATGGCGGATGAGATCATAGGAATGATGGATATGGCTGCTTCCCAGCGGGGGCTGATCCTGAAATATGAATGTGACGAAACGATTCCCTGCCGTTACAAAGGTGATGATGGCAGAATCAAGCAGATTTTGATCAATATCATCAGCAATGCCATAAAATTTACGAAAAAGGGATATGTGCGCGTATATATCACAGGGAAACCCGGAAGGGATGCGGACGAGGAAATGCTTATTTTCCATGTGGAGGACACCGGCTGCGGCATTCAGGAAAAAGATCTTGGCAAGATTTTTGAAGATTTCCGGCAGGTGGATTCCAAAAAGAACCGGAGCGCGGAAGGTACCGGTTTGGGGCTAGCCATTGTGAAACAACTGGTAGAACTGATGGGAGGCACCATTGGAGTAGAAAGCACCTATGGCAAAGGGACGACGGTTACGATCATGATTCCTCAGAAGATTGTCGATGTGCGTCCGGTTTCGGAGATGCCGGAGATTCCCCAGTCAGAGCAGAAAATGACGGATATTTTTACTGCGCCTGGCGTAAAAGTGCTTATTGTGGATGATAATGTAATCAACCGCAAAGTGGCCAGAGGTTTCCTGAAAAATTATGCTTTTGATTTGACCGAGGCTGGGAGCGGGCCGGAGGCGATTGAATTGGTACGCTCCGTCCGGTATGATATTATTTTTATGGATCATATGATGCCTGGGATGGACGGCATTGAAACGGCGGAGATCATCCGCAAGGACTGCGGCGAAAACGGGATTACGCCTGTTATGGTAGCGCTGACCGCTAATGCCATGGAAGGAATGAGAGAACATTTTCTGGAATGCGGCTTCCAGGATTTCATTGCCAAACCTCTTGACAGAAAGGAGCTGAATCAGCTTTTGCTGCGCTGGGTTCCTGAAAAATACAGACAGAGGGAAAGCGGAGAAGGAGAATCTAATCCGCTGGATCCGTCGGACTTCCGAATTGACGGAGTGGATATGGAAGTGGCGATGAAATATTATTCCGGCGATGAAGAAGGTTTTGCGGATCTGCTGGAACTTTACTTTATGGATGGCAAGCAAAAGATAAAGCTTTTGCAAGAGCTGGTGGAGTCGGATATTTTGCGCTATCAGATAGAAGTACATGGACTCAAAAGCGCATCGGCAAATATTGGGGCTATGAATGTCTCGTCTATGGCCCGCGCGCAGGAAAATGCCGCCGTACAGGGAGACAGGGAATTTATTTCCGATCAATTTCCGGCGTTATTAGCGGAATATGAGACTCTTCTGGCCAATATCGGACAGTTTTTGGAGCAGCGCAGACAGGAGGCTGCCAGAAAAGAAAAACTTCCCTGTCCGCCGATTCGGGAACTGCGGGAACAAACAGCGGCAGCTTTGGAAGAATTGAAGCATTTTCGATCACAGGAGTGTTCGGAAAGGGTAGAGAAAATATTGCTTTATGAATTGCCAAAAGATATGGAAGAACGCCTTTTGCAGATTCGGGAACAACTGAAGTTATATGAGGACGACAATGCAGAGGAACTTTTGGATCAGCTTTTACATATACTTGAAGAGGAGGAGGAAGACAAATGAGCCAAACAGAGGGAGGAGAAGCTAGAAAATGTATTTTAGCGGTAGATGATACTGCAATTATTTTAACGCGTATTTCGAGTACTCTGCGGGACGATTATGAAGTAATCACTATTAATTCAGGGGTAAGGGCTTTAAAATATCTGGAGCAGGAAAAGCCGGATCTTATTCTGCTGGATATTCAAATGCCGCAAAAGGATGGTATTGAGACGCTGCGGGAAATGCGCGCTATGCCGGATCGGGCAGACATACCGGTGATCATGCTTACGGGCGTGGAAGATAAGGGGACTGTTCTGGAGAGTGCAAAGTTAGGGATCCGTGATTATATATTGAAACCTTTTCATTCCGAAGAACTGCTGAAACGGATTCGCCGGGTTTTTGAAGAGGAAGAGCGGAAACATACGGCATTGAGGTAAAGAGAGAGTCCGCAATAAATTCGATAAGGGTCTTAGGTAAAGATAAGAATAAATATAAAGTAAAGCGGGGTGAGTGCTTATGCTATTTACGCGAGGTAACAACTCAGTACAGTTGCGTTCCTGTTGGCAGGTTGTACTGAGTAAAAAATGCTGACAGATGCTGCTGTACATTCTTTTATTATATTAAAATTAAGGAGTACAGCTCATGGAATATATAAAAAGAATAATAAAAATAAATAAAGTAAATATCGTAGCATACCTTTTGATTGGTTTTACCAATTCTTTTTTGCTGAATTATAAAATCCGTATTTTTCAGGAATTGATCGATGATTTTATAAATGGAGAAATCTTGCTGGCGGCCATACTGTTTTATGGTTTTATTTTAATAGTACATAGCGTTTTGTGCTACGTCGATGAATATCCCGGCAATAAACTGAAACACAGCATTTATTTACAGTATAAACTTTTTGCTTTGGAAAAAATATCCAATATCAGCGGTAAGGAATATCAGGAGACAGGAACCGGTAAATTAGTCCAAAGGATCGAAAATGGCGCATTGGCCGGCAGGGATATGCTGTACCATTTCTGGTTCAGACTTATTCGGGAGTTGATTCCGACTGCGGGGTTCAGCCTGATTTATATTTGGCAGATATATCCAAGGATAACGGTTATTATTGTGGCAGGGTATTTATTCGTTTTTCTCGTTACGAAATTGCTCATAAAGTTTCTACAGCAAATCAAAGAAAAAATAATGGGTCATGAAGAGTTATTAAACCATTATTTGATAAGGGGCTTTATGGAAATGACTGTCTTTCGCGTGGAGCGTCAGTTTGCGGGAGAAATAGCCAAGGCGGGTTATGCGAAAGATAAAATAGTAAAAGCAAAAGTAAAAATGTCCTTGATTCATGAAGCGTTTTTCACCATATTTGCTTTGCTGGTAGGGATATTGAATATTATGATTCTTGTATACGGGTGGTATACCAGAGATATTTCGGTGGGCGCATTAGTTGCATTAATCAGTCTGCTGAATAACGCTTATAATCCCATTGCTATTTTTAATGTACTTTATGTACAGTACAAACTGGACAAGGCGGCATACGACAGGTTTGTTGCATTTTTGGATCTTCCGGCCGACGATCAGTTAATGTCGGGGGAAAGGATGGACAGTTTCAACGGACGGATCGAAATAAAAAATTTATCGTTTTCCTATGGGGAGAGAAATATATTTGAAAATATAAATTTATGCATAAGCCGGGGAGAAAAAGTGGTACTTGTAGGCGAAAGCGGTTCGGGAAAGTCAACGTTGATAAAAATAATTTCTGGTTTTCTGAAATATGACAGGGGAAGCGTGCTGATAGATGATCTGGAACTGAAAGACTGTTGTCTGGACGACCTCTATCGATATATGGGTTATGCCGATCAGAATGGTTCTATTTTTGATGGTACTTTGCGTGAAAATCTGGTATTTGACGATGGGACAGACGACGCGGAAATAATGGAAGTGTTAAGGAAAATGCAGTTGGGGACATTGGTCGCTGCTCTGCCTGACGGGCTGGATACTATGATAGGGGAAAGGGGAGCGAAATTATCGGGAGGCGAAAAGCAGAGGATTGTATTGGCACGAATTCTTTTGCGGCGGAAAAATCTGATTATTTTAGACGAAGCCACGTCAGCGCTGGATAATATTACGGAAGAGAAAGTGCTGGAAGAAATGCTGAAAACGGCAGGGAGAGAGTGTACTGTCATTGCCATTGCACATAAAATGAAGGCGGTTACACAATTTAACAGAATTATTGTTTTTAAAGAAGGAAGTGTTATTGCACAGGGTAAGTTAAAGGAACTGATGTCAGGCTGTCCTTATTTTGTAAAATTGTATAATTCCTGACAGATGAAGTTTTTGATACCAGTGGTTGATATGGTTGTTTATGCATGATGGAGCCGGTTGCTTTCAACGGCTTTCCAATAAAGAAACGGAAAAAATTAAGGAATCCGGCATTTATGCCGGATTCCTTAACAATAAAAAAGAGCGCGAGACGGGACTCGAATTCAAGGAGTTTCCAAAAAGCCGCAAAAATCAAGGAGGAAACGTATACTGTCCACCGTTGCTTTCAACTTGCTTTCACAACTTATATCTCAATTTAATTTCGATATCCGATAATTCATGTTAAATAATATTTTAAATACTCTTTTTATTGACAAGGTCTAGAAAGTATCGCTTGTCGCCCTGACTTATTTCCTTGTTTGTAATCCGCTTAGCGTCTAAGCTGTCACCAAGCACTTAGTGAGGTATTTCACGAACTTAGTGCGACTGACTGATACGGTATGGCATGATATACAGGCATTCCCAAAATTTCAAAAGAAATATGAATGCTTAGTAAGCTGAAAAATGTTAGAATAAAAGAAAAAAATATTTTACTCATATAAGAGTATTGAATTGCAATACCCTCAAGGTTAACATAACAAATACCATTTTTATTTTTGTTACGCGCATATGCGTATACTGGGTTAAAAAATCGGGCATTGGCAGGATGGGTATTTTGTAGTAAATTATTATAAGAATATGATTGATCAAAGGAAGGAATAAAGAAATGAAAAGATTCTTTATATTATTTATGGCAGTGATCCTGTCATCTTTTGTACTGATCGGATGTGGCTCTGATCAGAATGCAGAGACCATCTCACAATTGCAGGCTACAGTGGACGATCTGCAAAATCAGGTCGGAGAATACTCTGCCCTGAAAACGGAACTGGATTCTGCGAATAATTCCATAGCAGAATTGCAGTCTCAAATGGATGCACTGACAGCAGAGAAAGAGGAGATGTCCTCTAAGTTGGAGATACTCTATAAAATAGAACCTGTAGATGAGACCATGTATACCATAGCAGATGCAGATATTTATGATGATTTGTATGGTGAGGCATTAGGTAACGAACCGACAGGCAATATTCCTGCTGAACAGGAAATAAAAATCACAGGAAAAAGTGTTGCTGTAGATTGGTATGAAATAGAAATGGATGGGAAGAAACAATATGTAAGTGCGAAGTTAGTCTCCCGAACCAAGCCCCAACCCCAATCCAGTAGTGGAAGCAGTAGTTCCGGTGGTGGAAGTTCCACCCAACAGCCTAGTGGTGAAGGCCAACCCTCTAGCGGCGGCTCCGGTGGCAACGGCGGAGGCAACGGTGGTTCCGGTGGCGGTCAACCATCTGGTGGTGACCCAGGTAGCGTAGGCATGGGAGAAGCAGGTGGAGCATTCTCAGGTCTTCCAGAAGTAGGTGCTGGTGGTATTGACTATTCTGCCCCAGAGTTAAACTTTGAGTAATTAAAAACAAAACAAAAGATTATACTGGGTACTAACAGTAGTACCCAGTATAATTTTAAAAGGAGATTCAACATGTTTTATAGATCAAACATTCTTAAAGAATTTCAAGAACATATATCAAAATTAAATACTATATACTTATACAATTTATTACAAGACATAATGAACAAATTAGAGGAAGAAAGCACACTATATAATAATTGGTACACACAGCTAGAAAATATAAATGATAACATACAAGTATCAATTATGCCTTATGAACAATCATAGATACTCAAAGCCTCCTTATATAATAACGCGGCTATAGAATACATAAGACAAGAAACATTAAATTGTAATATAAAAGAATTAAGCATAATAATATTGGCATTTATAGAATCAGGTATAAAATTAAAAGCACATGAGTTAGAAATACATAAGCATGTGAGCGATATACAAATTAAGGCTAGTAAGATTAAAGGATATGACAGAAGATTTTTAGATGATGCACTAACTCAATTTGACAAGAAACACAATAATGAATGTGGTTTAGATATAACAAGAACATTAGAGCATATATTGAAAATAGCATTAAGAACAGTAGAACCAAACTTAGATGAAAGAACAAGTTTGTATAAGCTATTAAATCATAAAGATATTCATAAATTTTTAGACAAGAGCAGTATAAAGGATGCAAATGACATAAGAGCCACTTGAAAAGCAAGCGGCTCTAGTGTATAATCTAATCAGAAAGGTTTATCGGACACGAAGTTCCGATTGCCCTCAGTATGGTAAACTTATAGAAATAAGCATCCTCAACTTTGGACGGTAGGGATGCTTATTTCTTTTTATGATTATCTATGTAAGATAAAAGTGCAATAAATACTAACAATAAAGTCAAAACTTCCATTGTGTTCATAAGCACCACCCTCTTTCGTAAGACTAGAGGGCACCTATCAGAAAATCGCATCCTGCTTTCTTTTCAATTATACAACTCCATTATAGCGTGTATACAGGTATTTCACAAACCCAAAATGAAGCAGTATCAATAGGATATGGTCTGGCATCGCCAGTGGTGCCTAAGGCGTAGGCGTTCGCAAATGCAGGGGGCAGAGTGGAGCGGAGCGGGAACGGAGCCGCCGGAATGCGGACGTCGTTAAGCGCCAGCACGATTTGGCGATCTCCCCGAAGGGGAGAGTCCGAGTAGTATTACCTCGGACTTATGTGTTCTGTGTTACACATCCCCCAACCCTCTATTTATCAGCATTTCTTCCAACACAAACTATCCTTAATTCCCTGTGCCCGTGTTATAATCTGTGCCCAAAATCTTAGATTACTCAAATTCTATATTTTTCAATTTCCCCAGAATCCTCTCATTTTTATGAATGCTCATCAAATAGCTATTTGCTACTATAATAGAGAAGCATGAAAGAAAGCAGGGATTCCATACAAAAGATAAAAAGATATCCCAATATACAGCAATACCCATTCGGAATCCCGATCAGAATTTAAGATTGGGAGAATAACCGGACATGGACGAAATATTTAAAGAAGTAGCAAAACTAAATGAAATAAGTAAATTGCAAACTACTGATAAAAATAATATAATGGGTTTGGACAGTATATTACATACGCTTATGGCATCTAAACGAGATAAAGTCCGTAAATTACACCCTTATTCTATCACACCGCCCGCAAAAGAAAATGGTCGGTGGCAGACATATTATAAGGGAGCAGATAAGAAACGTAAATTGATACAAGCATACAGTGAAACAGAATTATTAGACAAACTGATTCCCTTGTACTTATCTGAAACGCACATTGACAAATTAACATTTAATGGACTGTTTTTAGAGTGGATTGAATACAAGAAAACGGTTACAGAAAGTTCCAATACGATGAAACGGTATATACAGCACTACAATAGATATTTTGGTACATCTGTATTGCAAAATAAGAAAATCAAAGTACTTGATGAAATTCTTTTGGAAACAGAATGCAACAGGATTGTAAAAGAAAACAATCTTCCCAGAAAAGAATGGACAAATATAAAAACCATTCTGAATGGAATGTTTCGTTATGCTATACGGAAGAAATATATTGAGGAAAACCTTGCCGATAAAATTGTTATCTCTGTCAAATTCCGGCAGGTAGTAAAAAAGACGGGGAAAACAGAGACTTACAACTCGGATGAACTTGCCGACCTCAATAAATATCTCGACAGTATGTACGCCGAGACAGAAGATACAGTTTATCTGGCTGTAAAATTAAATTTTTTGATAGGCTTGCGTGTTGGGGAACTGGTCGCTTTACGTTGGAAAAATATGCCGAACGTCAGGGAGTGCCAACAAAATCCACTCATAAGATGCGTAAAACCTACGCTTCAAGACTAAATGCCAACGGTGTTCCTTTAGATGCGATCAGGGAGCAACTCGGTCACAGTTCATTATCTACCACCCTCGGTTATATCTATAATCCGCTCACGGAAAAGGAGACATATAAACTGATAGCAAAGGCTTTGTGAGTGTTTGAAAAGCTTGCTTTCAAATGCTTTCAAATGGGAGCAACGGAAAAAATGGAAAAACCCGCATAAATACGGGCTTTTCCATACATTATAAAGAGCGCGAGACGGGACTCGAACCCAAAAGTGCCTAAAAAAGTCCATAAAATCAAGGAGGAACGCACGTTGTCTTCAAACTGTCTTCAAAATGAAGACTCTTTAGACAGAATATATAAGCCAATAGATTTATTGAAAAAACAAGGTATCGTCATAGATATCTTGTTTTTTGTGTTATGTGAAAGTTTATGATGCACGCACCCATATTTTCTTGTCTGATAAATGCCTAGCGTCTAGGCTGTCATAAAGCACTTGGCGAGGTAGATTTTTGTCTGGCTTACTTTTCCTTTTTCGTAACTGATAGACAAAAATCGTAGTGAGTCTAGTGCGACTGACTGGTACGGCTATTAAAAGCCATTATGTAAAATGTATTAATTGTACATAATGTGGTTTATCTTGAAAAAACTGATAACAAGTCAATGAAAAGGTAAAAGACTATCCCAAAATTCACTCATTTCTTTCTGTTACTTTTAACAGATGCAAAAGTTCATCTGTTACCTTGTCTAAGGCTACTAATTGGGCATTTGATAAAGAGCTAATTTTGATTGCTATCTTTTCTGAATCTGGAACTGTTTGTTTCCCACAAAGCAACCATTCACTGGAAACATTCAACACTTCGCACAGACTGATAACTGTTCCCAAAGAGGCACCAGCTACTCCCCGCTCAATAGTTGAAATGAATTGGGTGGAAAGGTCTATTTTTTCTGCAAGTTCTTCCTGTGTCCAGCCCATATTTTCACGAGCCAACTTGATTCGACTTCCAATCGCAATATTTAAGGATTTTTTGTCCATTTGCCATTATCTCCTAACTAATAATACTATACTTAGTTTAATGCAAATAACTATTGACATACACAGCATATTATGCTTATAATTCTAATATTATTATAGATATTCTTGCCAATTATAAGTAAAGTAAAAGGAGTATTACCACCATGAACTGTTTTAACCATACCGAAAGAGAAGCTGTTGCAACTTGCCAAAAATGCGGAAAGGGATTGTGCCGAGAGTGTGCCGAAAAATATACGCCCTGTATGTGCGAACCCTGCGCGGTCCAAACTCAACTCAACCAACAGGAACAAGCCCGAAGCAAGGAAGAACAACGAAAACAGAAATACAAGGACGCTCTGGTGGACACCCGTAGCGAGTTCATAAAGACTATTGTTATCGGCATTTTTGTCGGTATATTTTTTGTATGGTTTATGAAAAGTGGGGATGCTGAACTTACTGTTGCTGATTGTATAGGTTATTTTTTTATGGGGATTTGCGTTCCGTTTGGTTGGAAATTCCTTACATATCTGCAATCGTTCATTCCCCTTTTCTTATTTGGAACACTTTGGTTCTGGCTTATATACGGAGTAGTTAAATTGGCATTATCAATGATTATCGGGATTCCTGCCTTTATTTATCAGCTCGTGAAAACGATTCTGACACAAAGAAAAATAAATAAGCTGAAATAACAATATTTGATATTGTAAGTTAATATCATTAATAAACATAAACTTAAAAATTATTGAACAATAAATAAAATAATAGGAGAAAAATAATGAAGAAAAATTTGCTTGTTTTAGTTGTCGCTTTAATGTTGGTAATGGTTGGTTGTGGCTCTAAGCCCACTCTTTCCCAGTGGGTAGACAGTGATGAGGTCGCTGCTGTTGAAGAACAGATTAATGCTGCATACGCTGAAGCTAGTTTAGGACTTCGCGTTAAGTTCTCTGCTGACAGTGAGGATGTTTTGGTTTTCTCCTATATCTATGAACAGTATCAAAATCTGGCTGGACTTAACCAGAGCGAAATTGATGCTACATTTGCCGGGGTGTTGGACTCTTTAGGCACATCTGCAAACATGACTTCTATATTCGAGGAGTGTGAAAAAGCTACGGACATAACTCTTAAATACATCCGCGTACAGTGTGTGAATGCTGACGGAACTGTAATTTATTCACAGGATTATGTGAATACAAAATAACAGGCAACCAACATAAATCGGAATTGATATTAGTGTTGATATGGTATCAGCGCGGGAAAAATGAATCGTGACGATTTCTCACAGGAGCTGTTACATGTGCAATAGGCTGTATGGTTTCAGCCTTCAATATTCCGACACTGGAAACTGATTGTCGCCCAGCGGCATCTTCTTTCTTAACCGCTTAATTACCCTCAAACCGCAACGAGCCGGAAGAAGCAAGAGCTACAAAGTAGTTCATTTTATCCTTGCTTCTTCCGGCTCGTTGTGGCATTCTCCCGAAAATGGAGAAAGTGAAAAAAGTTCATTTTGGATTTCTTGTAAAATAGAAAAAGAGCGGTTCTTATCCGCTCTCTTTTACATTTCTTTTATTCTACATTCTACCACCATATTTTAATACAATCTTTATTTATCTTAAATAGGTCGTTCGGCATACGCCGAACTTTTTTCATGGGGTATACCCCACACCCCTTTTTTTATATGAATATGATTTCAATAAAAATACTTAATAACTACTTTCCTCTTCTCTTTATCTTTATCCTTTCTAATACAATGCTAGCATTTTGGGCGTAGTTGTCAAGTGATTCTGTTGAAATTTAATAAAAATTTTATAAAGTGCCAATCTTCTACCACAGTAAGCCCGGAAAGATAAAACATCTGTACGAAAAAATTAAGTGCCGGTTGACTTACTTTCGTGTACGGGATAATGGCACCGCTGGAAATAACCATTAGCCCCGCAGTTACAAATGCGGAAACTGTAACTATTAACCTAGGATATCCATATTTAAACAAGAAAGAAATTATGATGCGCATCATATGAGGTTTCCTCATGGTAAATGAAGACTTTATATTAGAATTTCAAGAAAAATTAAAGAGACAGCTTTTTGAACATCGCACAAAACTAAAGTTAAGTCAACTTGATGTTGCTGATGCGGTTGGAAGATCTCGCGATACTTATCTGCGTTGGGAAAAATATGGTCAACGCCTAACTGATATATTCAAGCTTCTAAGCGTGTTTCAGGTATTGGAATTTTCCACTACTGAAATTATAAACGTGTTAGGTCTTCCTCCACTTACGTTAAGCGAGATGAAAGCAATCTATCAGGATGAAGACACGCTGAAAAACATAAAAGAAAACGGAATCTATTCCGCCATGCGTGAAAACTGTCCTGATATGGAAGATTTTATACTGGAAAAACTACTTGCCCTTCTTTTTAAAGAACATTCAAAACGTTTGGAACGCAGACGTGGGAATCCGTAGCATACCATTTGGCTTCATATGCGGTATATGTCGCATATGGAGCCGGAACAAACTAAGCTAGTTTTGATAAAATGATTCTATACTGAAAAAGAGCTCTTTAACAGGTACACCAAAACAGCCACATGAAAGGAGAAAAAATATGGCACTTTTAAACTCTTGGTTTTATACCAAAACATTATTTGATGCGGGACTTTTTTTAAAGATGACAGGGAATGAGTTCCTGTTCGTTTCCCAAAAACCCTACCAGTCGAAGAAGAACCCGGAAGACAAAGGGGCAACGCTAATCCTGTCTATCATGCATGACAGTGCGGATTACGGTGTTGACAAGAACGGGAACAAGCGGAACAATAACGTGCTGAATACGTTTGAGGTCACCATACTGAACGGACAGACAGACGTTCCCTTTAAAAAGGGAGACAAGGTGTCTCTGGTAGATTTCATGCCGGAGAAATCCTATGTGATAGGCTTCGATATGCTGTTACGTTTCCGGGATGTCAGGAAAGCGGGGGACTCAAATGGAAAAAATTAAGACAGACCGCCGACTTAAAGGTGAGTTTGTGTGTATGTGGTTTGTATTGAGCCTCATTTCCGGCGTGGTATTTTGCCACGCCGGAAACATATCAGGAAGCGATATGCTCAAAATAGCGGCATTGATATGCGGCATCTTATGTGCCGCCCCACTTGTCTATTCCGCCCTAAAATGGGCAGTATGCAACCACTTGGAACGGGGCGTAAAATACGCATGGAAATATTATAAATTGGTATCCGGGCTAAGAAAGCATCTGCTGAATGCAGAAATTTACACGACTAAAAAACTGTGCGATGCCAAATGGGCAGAGATACCCTGGATTGTGGCTGACTTCGCACCAGATTTTAAGAGCGGCACGATTTATATAGAAAACAGCATCCAATTTAATGAGAAATTAAGCAGGCTGGATATTTCCCCGTCATTGGGAAGATATGTTGTCGAACAGGTATATCTGACGGATGATAAGAACCATTACCGTTTTGACTTCTATGACGCATCCCTTGAACGGCGGCTGGCATTTGACAGTTTTGAATCGTTTAAAGCGTATTCCGATTTACATGGAAAATATGAACTGTTCATTGATTCCTATACAAGCCTGACGCTCACCCACCTGCTCATAGCAGGGCAGACGGGTTCAGGGAAATCCTATGCCCTGTATTGTTGTATCATCCAAATGCGCTTAAAGTCTGTTACTTACTATCTGTATTTTGCCGATCCGAAAGCGTCCGGCGTCGCGCTGATTGGGGAACGGGTGTCTCCGGAAACTACGGCGGATGATTTTGACGGGATTGTCACATTGCTGGAAACTTTTCATTCCAAAATGCAGGAAAGGCAACGGGAGATAAAAGAGCTTTTAGCAAAAAAGATTGATGGCGATTACAGAGATTTTGGACTTTCCCCTCATATTCTGATATTTGATGAATTTGCGGACTTCTCTCTGCTTCTGCAATCGAAAGATAAGAAGATACGTGACCATGTGAACAGCCTGATATCTTCAATCGTCCTGAAAGGGCGTCAGGCAGGTTTTTTCCTCTGGATTGTTATGCAACAGGCAGGAAGCAACAATATCCCGACGTTCATCAGGGACAATCTTCCGTGGAAAGTCGTCTTGGGGAATGCCGAAGACCAGACATATGTCACGGCATTCGGGGCGGGCGCAGACATTCCATTGCGGAAAATGGAAGCGGGTGACGGGGTGTACACATATCCAGCGGTGGCGAACAAGCCCAGATTGTGTTCGTTCCCGACATTAGACTTTGATATTTTAGAAGCGTTAGAGCTGGGGTAATGTAATTACCCCAGCTCCAGAAATAATAAAAGAGATATACCAAAATATAAAAAGATAAATAAACGGGAGGTAATAAACATGAACCCAGAAATACTCGTAGGTATTGATGAATTAATGGTCGTGTTGTCGGTAGATAAAACCCTTTTGAAAGGATTGGTAGATTGGAAACCAAAAGCCGAAAGCATGATTGAGGAGTTTTCACGATTGGCGAATCTGGAAAATATTTTCGGGATGAAAAAGGATTTGGAGGGTAAACCGCCGCAAGGCTATACGACCGCTTACCAGTACGGCGATAATTCTTTTTACTTTGCCGTCGCCTATCATCCGTCATGCCCTAACATGGGCGTGGTCGTAAAATTCAGCGCGTATAGCTGGGCGGTGTACTGCCAGAGGGGGCAGACAAATATAAAAAGGTTCCTGCATTCCGTCCAGTCAAAGTCCTACCGCACCCGTTTTAGCAGGGTAGATTTCACTGTGGATTACCAGAACTGGAATATATCAGTAAATGATATTTACCACAGGTTAGACAATAACTGTCTGGAAATACACAACTATAATGGCGAAGTCAACCGTTCAGAAATTTGCGCATATGAGACTAACGGCAAAGTCAGCACGTTTTATGTGGGAAGTAGGAAGACAGGCACGAGGATTTTTCTAAGAGTTTACGACAAAAAGGTGGAACAGATTGAGAAGAAAGGCTTCCGATTCAAAGAAGCTTTAAATACAGAATCATGGGTGCGCTTTGAAGCAGTGTTCAGAGCGCACTACGCCCACCAGCTGACACATATCATAATGAACACTGATGAAGAAAAACTGGCAGATTTAATTGTCAACAAAGTAGCCGAAAAATACAGGTTTTACGACTTGGAAAGTAAAAAATATACGGATTTCACGACAGTCTTGCTTGAAAAGACGGAAGAAGGTTTTCCGCGCTTACGCTTGGAAAGCTCAAGGGATAATGAGTTAATCAATTCGCTCAAACATCTTGTTCATGGTTCTGGATTGTTTTCTACCCTATACAAATGTGATGAGATTTGGGGAGATGATTCATCAATGGTTTTGCTCTTGTGTCTGCATGATATATATAAAGATGATTATGCGCCGAATGATGATGTGCGACTTTGGCTTAAAAAGCATAAAAATACATTGGAAAAACAATCTTTCAAAGAAGATATTGAAATGTTAAGGCTGTTATAAATCCAAAAAGTTCTGGAAGAAACTTCTAATACAAAGCATTATGTCTGCATTTAGAAAAGATATATAATGGTAATTTTCCCATTATTCACATATAGGGAATGTTACCAGAAAGGAGAGATATTTGCTATGGCAAGAAAGAACAACAATCAAAAACTGAATCAATTCCATATCTTGCCTACAAATATCACCGATGCTATAATATATTCAGACAACGTGCAAGAAGCAATTATGAACGCACAAAAAGAAAAAATATTATCGGAAATACACCCTTATAAAATCACAGAGCCAAAATCCGAAAACGGACGGTGGCAGACATATTATAAGGATGCAACCGGGGAAAGAAAAATCATCCGCGCACAAACTAAAGACGCGCTACTTGAAAAACTTATCCCGATTTATTTTCAGGAGCCGCACCTTGACAAATTAATTTTCTCTGATTTGTTTTTAGAATGGCTAGAGTACAAGAAGACTGTTACAGACAGCCCTAACACGATTAAACGTCATACACAGCATTATAGGCGCTATTTTGAACGGTCAGAACTACATAATATGCCAGTCCGCCGGATAGATACATTGTTATTAGAATCCGAATGCAACCGTCTTGTAAAAGAATATAGCATGACAAGAAAAGAATGGAATAATGTAAAAACTATTCTTATAGGTTGCTTTGAATATGCGGTTCGGAAAAAATACATTGCAGACAATCCGATGGATGATGTGAAAATTCTTGTAAAGTACAGACAGGTTGTTAAAAAAACAGGTAAGACCGAAACATATAATACAGAAGAATTAGAAAACCTGAATAAGTATCTCGATAAAATGTATGCGGAAACAGAAGATGTAGTTTTCTTAGCGGTTAAAATTAACTTCCTGCTTGGTCTGCGGGTTGGTGAATTGGTCGCTTTGAAATGGGAAGACTGCAAGGAGCAATCACATCTTCATGTTGTCCGTGAAGAAGTCAGGAATCAGGAAACAAATCTTTATGATGTGGTGGAACATACAAAAACTAACCGTGACCGTTATGTGATACTTGTCCCTAAAGCGATATCCATTTTGGAGAAAATACCAAAACAGGGAAGTTATATCTTTATGAGGAACGGCGAACGGATTACCACAAGACAAATTGCGTATGTACTTGAAAAATATGCACAGCGGCAAGGAACAACAACCAAAAGCACACACAAAATGCGAAAGACCTATGCAAGCAATCTGAACGCGAACGGTGTACCTCTGGATTGTATCAGGGAGATGCTAGGGCATAGCAGTCTGTCAACTACATTAGGATATGTGTATAATCCGCTAACAGATTCAGAGACATACAACCTCATATCACAGGCTTTATAGACTGTCTTCAACTGTCTTCAAATTTGCAGACACAAAGAAAAACGGAAACGCTGTATTTATCAACGTTTCCGCACTTTTAACAAGAGCGCGAGACGGGACTCGAACCCGCGGCCTCGACCTTGGCAAGGTCGCGCTCCACCAACTGAGCCACTCGCGCAAACCGTAACACCGAATATTATTCTATACTGCTCTCCGCCATTTGTCAACTACTATTTTCTCATTTCTTATTGTTCTTCCGTTTCAAGCGTTTCTTCCCCGGTTGCTCCGGCAGCATCCTGCGCTTCCTCTTCTATCATTTCCGGGCTTTCTCCTTCCGCTCCTTGGCTTTCCGATATGCCATCCACCACGTTGCCGTCCTGATCCAGCCTGTCGCGGTATTTTACACGGTATATTCTTTTCAGGGATTCATATATCCGGTCTTCCGTAATCACGCCTTCCTGCACCGCTGCCAGAACTCCTTCATAGGCCATTTCAAAGTCTTCCGGCATAAGGATCATATCCGCTCCGGCTTTTAAGGCCATCACTGCCGCTTCATCCGCCCCATAATATTCCGTAATGGCCGCCATATTCATCGCATCCGTAATAACGATACCATTATATCCCAGTTCCCCCCGAAGCAGATTGGTAATCACTTCCTCCGACAAAGAACATGGCGTATCGCTCCCAACGATATTCGGTGCAGACACATGGCTTACCATTATGCAATGCACCCCGGCATCAATGCCCTCTTTAAACGGAATAAATTCCGAAGCTCTCAGATCATCCACCGTTTTTTCCAGTTTGGCCATCCCTTCATGGGTATCTTCCGTCACTGCGCCTATTCCCGGAAAATGTTTCAGACAGGCGCTGATTCCTATATTTTCTATGCCGGCCACTGCCGCCCCGACCATAGCCCCCACCGCTGCGGGATCTCCGCCAAAAGAACGCTTTCCGATCGCCGAAGCAGATGCATCCGCCACGATATCCGCCACAGGAGCAAAATTCAGATTAAATCCGAGTTCAGATAAATAGGAAGCGATCTCCGCCCCGGCATTATAAGCGGCCATCGAATCTCCGCCCGCTCCGATATCCGCCATATCGCCTACATCCGCCACCTCAATGCCGCTGCCTCCTACGCGCCTTACCGCTCCTCCCTCTTCGTCCACGGCAAGGAAAATCGGATATCTGCTCATGCTGGCGGTCTTGGATAACATCTCTGTCAGCTGTTCTTTATCCTTTATATTCTGGCTGAAATAAACCAAGCCCCCGACCGCATATTTGTTCAAAGCTTCCTGGGTTCCTTCTCCGGCGGTAATCACTGTTTCCACTCCGGTAATATCCTCCGGCCTCACAATAAACAAACCGGCCACCCTGTCTTCCAACGGCATCGGCGCTATCGCACTTTCCACCATTTCTTCCAGCCAATCCACCTCTGGCTCCGGTTCCGTCGGCGCAGACGGCTCTATCGGCGCCGGAGGCTCTACGACCGCATTTTCGTTATCCTGCTGCTCCATTTCTTCCAGCTGCCTTTCCATTTCTTCCGCCTGTTTCCGTTCTGCAAGGAACCCCATCAATTTCTGTACGCCCAACACAACGCCAACCACGATTGCGGCAAAAAATATGCCTACCGTTATATAAGCCATGATCTGGTTCCTGATTCTCCTTCTTCTCCTGTACAGCCTTTTTTCGTCAAATTCTCGTTCTCTTTTCTCGCCCATATTCTACTCCGTAAAAATAATATATAGCCTATCATACCCTATTTATGTTAAAATTTCCATATCTATTTCAACTGTTTCTCCGACGGCCGCCAAAACTTCCCGATCTCATCTTTTCTCTATTGAAAGATTTTCATTCATTTTTTTCACATCGCGCCTTCCGAGCATATACTGGATGACCCAGATCAATAGAAAAATCAAAGCAAAAATTCCAAAATAGCTTAAAAAACCTGCTACGCTCCGTTCCATCCAATACATAAAATAAGCAGTCGGCAGCATAACCGCACAGATCGCCAGAAAATATATTCCTGTCCGTCTTACAACGCTCCAACTCTCTATTTCCCATATTATCGATCCTGCCGCGCAGTCAGCCCCCAACGCTCCGCAAAGCAGCGCCTGTAGCATGACTGCATGGATCTCACTTCCCATAGAAGAAACTAATTCCGGCATACAAGGCGAATAATATCCGTTTCCCCAAACAAACGAACTAAATATAGTGATCAAATACCCGATCGCGATTCCAACCGGAAAACCCCAGATACCCCTTACTATTATTTTTCTTTTCATTACTTCTCTCCATTTCTGCACAGCTTTTGTCCCAACTTTATTGAGACAGTTCATCGGCAAGTTTGTGGATGCTGTGCAGACACAAACTCAAACCTCACTCATATTCCCAGCATTTTTTTAATTTTGGAGACATACCGTCTCGACACATATGACATCGTATGGTTTGACAATTTCACGCAGATCGTCCCTGTAAAGCTCAGATCAAAGCAACTAACTTTTTTCAGGTTAATGATTTCCGAATTGGAAATACGGACAAAACGGCGGCTGTCCAGCCTCTCCTCCGCCTCGTACAACCTGAGGCGCAGTACATATTCCCCCTTATCGGTCACTGCAAAAACTCTTCCTCCATTCGCATAAACCCTTATAATCTCCGCCTCATCCAATACCTCTATTTTTTCGTCTTTTTTCCCTGAAATCACCTGCGGTATCTCTTCCGACAATCTTTTTAAAATCCAATTTACTTCTTCTGTCACCGAAGCGGTCGCAATTATAACTTTAGGTTCCACGTATGCGCTGTCAATCTTTACCTCCACCTGCATCCCTTCACCTCCTTTGCCGTCCTGATTAAAATATTATAAGAATTATAAGGAATTTACCCGTTCCCTTCAACCAATCTGCGATAGTCGGTTCATATAGCGACATAAGCGGGCCGGGCAGGAGAAAAACTTTCCCTGTCCGGCCCGCGCCAATGCACTATACGGCAGTCAGTTGCCTTAAGCGCTTTTTATACATGAAAAGAGGATATCAATCATTTCGATTAATATCCTCTCTTAAACTATGCTGTCCAATGGTTTATACCTCCGTTTTCCATTTTTTTGCTTTTTACTTACTATTCATTTTTCTCTTTCGTACTCTTTCCATTTTTCTCTTGTACTGCCTGTACTGTAACGGCTGATAATTTTTCTCCTGCCCGATGGTATTCTGATCTATCACTTCTGCCATCTGCTATTCTATTATCCTTTGTCCTTCGTTACTTTTTCTTATGTACTCGACTACGATCTCTTTTGTACCTTACTCTTTCGTACCTTTCATGAATGAATTAACTTACGTTTTCGGTGGTCCGTACCTCGCTTTCTTTAGTATTTTATCTATGTGAATTTGTTTTGTTTATGTATTCATTATAGCATGATAAATTAATTTGTCAACACTTTTTTTCAAAAAAATATAATTTATTTCATTTTTTTACCTTTTTCTCCATATTATGTGTTATTTCTAGTTTTATTTCCAATATTCGACATTTTATTCCTATATTTTTTCTTTATTTTCTACTTATTATATTGTTTTTAATAAAATTAACAAACTCTTTTCACTCTTGCACCTTCCATCATATTTAGTATAATGGAAATAGACAATCTTATGGTTTTAAGGAGGGAGCCACTATTTTTAATCCTTTTTTAGCGGGAGGCATGCTCAGCACAAACGCCTCCATCAATAAACTAATCATAGCGGAAATGCCAGCATGCACCGTTACGCAGCCGCTGGCCGGAAAAAGCGCCCAGGATATTTTTTCCACCGACCTGTTTATTCAGGAAATTAAGAGCGCTGCCGGCAAACTCCATATCCAGGCCGCTTCCCTTGAGGAAAAATCCCTTCCTTTGCATTTGGAATACAGTCTGGAAAGCGATGACGCCCATGTACGCGCCGCCGCACACGATATACTGAAGCTTTTTGGCGAACGTCTTGCCGTAATCCTTCTTTGTCTGAAAGAGGGTTCTCCGGCAAACCGCAGGGCGCGCCCTGACTGGGGCGATGAAGAATGGAATTACTGGAATTCCCTGAAACGTATTATATTGGTAGGCGGGCTTGCCAGCCCGCCGCTGGGAGAACAGTTAAAATATTATGTGGAACAGGTTTTCAGGGCCTCAGGCAAAAGCCCTTATACGATTGTTCTCGGCAAAGACTCCACTTACGCAGGGCTGCGGGGCTGCACTACTTATCTGCAGGACGACTCCCGAACCGGTCAGGCGAATCTGATCTTCGACTATGGGCAGAGCTTTATCAAAAGAAGCTATGCCATTATGGACGGCCATCGGGTTCAGGATATCATCATCCTTGGAAAAACTTTATCCCGGCATGTGGAATGGGACGTGAAAGATCCACTGGTTGAAGAAGCGGAGGCCCAGGCATTGAACCGATATTTTCTCGACACCATCACGCGCACCATCCACGAAGTGGAAGGCAGAGGACTCCTTATTCACCCGCATATCGTTTTAAGCATCGCCAATTACGTAAAAAACGGGCAAATCGCCAATCGGGGAGGCTATGGAAAGCTGCGGCTGATCGCCCCCAATTACGCCCAATATCTTTCCTCCTGTATGAAGGAGCGTTTTGGCAGAGATTTCTTTTTTACCCTGCTCCACGACGGAACAGCCATGGCTGCCGGTTATGCCGACTATAAAGAGTCCGTATGTATTTCTCTTGGCACCGCTTTCGGCGTCGGTTTTCCGCCGGGCGGAAAAATATCTGACGAATAACAAGGAGGTAACGCTATGACGCACAAACAGGCCGCTTTTGCGGCAACCGCAAAAAACATTATTAAAAATCTGGAAAAAAGAGGAATGGAGGGCTATTTCTTTGAAAATTCGGCTTCCTGCGTGGATGCCGTCCTCTCTTCCATCCCCGAAAACAGTTCCATTTCATGGGGCGGCAGCGAAACGATTAAGGAATCCGGCCTGATGGATAAGATATCCCAGGGGCCCTATCTGCTCATTGACCGTTTCAGCGCTTCTTCTCCTGAAGAAAGCAGGGAATTGTATGCCAAGTCAGTCTTATCCGACTATTATCTTATGAGTTCCAACGCCATAACCCTTGGCGGAGAGCTGGTCAATATCGACGGCAGCGGCAATCGGGTGGCATGCCTGATCCACGGTCCGAAAAACGTTATTATTTTAGCAGGCATGAACAAGATCGTTACCGATGTGGGTACCGGCATCGAAAGAGTGCGTAATTTCGCTGCTCCTCCCAATGCCCACCGCCTGAACCGACAGACTCCGTGCCTCGCCAACGGAAGCTGCGGAGACTGCCTTTCCCCCGACTGTATGTGCAATCATATCGTCATCACCCGGCGAAGCGGCATCCGGGGAAGGATTAAAGTTTATTTTATCGCGGAAGAACTTGGTTATTGACCGCATACGCTCCGCAAAAAAACGATAACATACAAAGAGTTGGCCCGGAAGCCAACTCTTTGTTTATCTTCTTTCGAAACTGCGAAACACTCTTTTATACTAACGGATACCGGTCGGTCAGTTCCTGAACGATCGCTCTCGCTTCCGCTATCTTTCCTTCTCCGCCTTTGATCACGAGCGCGACTGCCTCCGCGATCCTGTCCATATCTTCCGTTCCCATTCCCCTCGATGTTACCGCCGGAGTACCGAGTCTGATACCGCTTGTAACAAACGGCGATTTGGGATCGTTCGGAATCGTATTCTTGTTCGCTGTAATATGCGCCTCGTCCAGGAGCTTTTCCACCGCCTTGCCCGTCAGGTCGAAGTTCGTCAGATCCACCAGCATCAGGTGGTTATCCGTACCGCCGGATACGATTTTTATTCCTCTTGCCAGCAAACCGCTGCAAAGCGCCTGGGCATTATCCACGATTCCCTTTTGGTATGTTTTAAACTCATCCTCCAACGCCTCTTTGAAACATACTGCCTTTGCCGCGATCACATGCATCAGCGGCCCGCCCTGGATGCCGGGGAAGATTGCTTTATTGAAATTATATTTATCCGCAGCTTCCTGGTTGCAGAGGATCAGACCGCCGCGCGGGCCGCGCAGTGTCTTGTGGGTCGTCGTCGTCACCACGTCCGCATAAGGGATCGGGCTCGGATGAAGCCCCGCCGCCACCAGACCGGCAATATGGGCCATATCCACCATAAGAACAGCCCCGACCTCATCGGCCACTTCCCTGAATTTCTTAAAATCAATGGTTCTTGCATAAGCGGATGCACCCGCAATGATCATTTTGGGCCTGGTTTCCAGGGCAATATCCCTTAATTGGTCATAATCGATAAATCCTTCGTCATTTACCCCGTAAGGTACAATCTTAAAATATTTCCCGGAAATATTGACCGGACTCCCATGAGTCAGATGTCCGCCATGATCCAGGTTCATGCCCATAATCGTATCGCCCGGATTGCAGATTGCAAACTGGACGGCCAGGTTCGCCTGTGCGCCGGAATGCGGCTGTACATTGGCATAATCACAGCCGAACAACTCTTTTGCCCTCTCGATCGCCAGATTTTCCACCACATCCACACATTCGCAGCCGCCATAATATCTTTTTCCCGGGTACCCTTCCGCATATTTATTGGTCAACGGACTCCCCATCGCTGCCATAACCGCTTTGCTCACCCAGTTTTCCGACGCGATCAATTCAATGTGGCTGTTCTGTCTGTTCTGTTCGTCCACGATCGCCTGCGCGATTTCAGGATCCACGTTCTTTACTTCATCAAACGAATACATATATCATGTCCTCCTATTCATAAACAATCCCTTTTTACACCATTACGCTAAAGTATACCATAGATCCTTTTGAATGAAAACTATGTGAAAGGAATATATTTTAAAGAATTTTTAAGAATTCTTAAGGGATATATGCGAGAAGTCTTCTTTACATCGTGATAAAATACTGCTAAAATGATGGATGATCAAAAACAACGGATGCCAGGCTTTGCCAGCCATCCTTATGTTCAACAGAAGATATCCCGCCGCCTGTCATTCGGGCAGCGGCAGACATCCACGGAGGAATATTATGTACCATATTATTGTCAATCCGGCTTCCAAATCAGGCAGGGGACGGGTCATCTGGGAAGAGCTGGAACAGATATTCCGGAAAGAAGGCATTCCCCACAAGGTTTTGTACTCAAAAGGCGTCGGTCATGTTGCCAAAGTAGTTGAGCGGCTGACTGCCTCGAAGGAAGGGGAAACAGACCGGCTTCCGGTCAAGCTGATCATCCTTGGCGGCGACGGCACCATAAACGAAGCCCTCCAGGGAATCCGGGATTTTGACAAGGTTTTACTTGGCTACATTCCTACCGGCTCCAGCAACGATCTGGCAAGAGATTTGAATCTCCCGAAAGATCCGAAGAAAATCCTCCGCAATATTTTAAAAGGAAACACGATACGAACGATGGATCTGGGAGTCCTTACTTATTCGGATATTATAGCCGGCGACGAGAGGGAACGCTCCAGAATAAAATCCTCCGCCGTACCGGCGCACAGATTTTTTGCCGTCAGCAGCGGAATCGGATTTGACGCCGCAGTATGCGAAGAGGCGCTTACTTCCCGTTTTAAGAGTACCTTAAATAAGCTCGGCCTCGGGAAACTTACTTACCTCACGATCGCTCTGCAGCAGTTAATCGCCGCGAAACGGGTTTCCTGCGATATTTATCTGGACGAAGAACAAACGCCCATCCACATCGACCGGCTTTTGTTCACTGCTTTTATGATACACAAATATGAAGGCGGCGGTTTTCAATTCTGCCCTATGGCGGATGACAGCGACGGAAAGCTGGATCTGTGCATTGTCGGGTCGCTTCCAAAACCTGTTATTTTAGCCGCTCTGCCCACCGCATTTTTCGGGAAGCACTATATATTTTCATCCATCAGGCATTATGCTGCATCCAAAGTAAGGTTTCAGACATCCATTCCTTTATGGGTACATACGGACGGCGAGGTCTATACCAAATCGAATAGTATCACCGTGTCCTGTCTGCCGCAAAAAATAAAACTAATGATGTAGCCATTTTTTTGCCTGTCGTTTATGAGGAGAGCCAGTTTGTGTCTGCGGCTTACCGCTTGCAGATTACAGAAGGGAAAAGGGATTCATTATGAAAGGGAACAAAATCAGATTTTTTTATGAGAAATACAAACATGCAATACCGCTTTTGATTTACGGAATCATTTATTTAACGTGGTTCGTATATCTGGAGCGTAAAGTTACAAAAGACTATTGGGTCATTCATATGGCATTGGACGACCGCATACCGTTTTGCGAAGCATTCGTCATTCCATATTTTTTATGGTTTGTCTATGTTTCAGCAATAGTCGTATACTTGTTTTTTAAAGATAAAGACGATTATTACAGGGCATGTATCTTTCTTTTCACAGGAATGACCATCTTTCTGATCATTTCCACCCTGTTTCCTAACGGCCATCACCTGCGTCCGCAGACGATGCCAAGAGACAACGTCTTTACCAGGCTCATATCCATGCTTTACAGCACCGATACACCGACCAATTTATGGCCCAGCATTCATGTATATAATTCGCTGGCCGCTCATTTTGCCATTGTAAAGAACAAACGGCTCACAAATAAAAAATGGATACGCGTTTCTTCACTTTTCCTCTGCGTATCCATCATATTGTCCACTATGTTTATCAAACAGCATTCCGTTTTCGACGTGGGAACAGCTTTTATTATGGCGGCCGTCATGTACGGGATGGTTTATAAATATGACATCATAACGGCGTACCGGGAATGGCGCATGCGCAAGAAAGCGACGCCGCAGATCAACTGATCAACCGATCAGTTAAATTTGAAAAACCGCCGGCAGATTCGATATCCTTCAATGGATATCTTTCTGCCTCCTTTTCCCGGAAGATTCATGGAATTTCCTAAGATTCCATACCTCAGCCGGATATACAGCCGTTTGTCCTTCTGTTTGATATAATTCCACAGTTCTTTTTTCTTTTCCAGGTGTTCCTGGGTGCCTCCGCGAATAAGCAGAACGGAGGAAACCGTCGTGATAATCTCCAAATAGTTAATCATATAATTACGCATCTTGCGGCAGTTTTTTATTTTCTGCCTGTTTTCCACCATATAATCCACCATGATTTTGTTTACTTTGATCTGCTGGTCAATTCTGGATATCATGATCGTCTCATTGACAGACTGTCCTTCCCTGCCAATATAATAGCGGTAAAAATTAACGTCCATGTAATACATATTTTTTACATAAGGCAAGGGCTCAAAAACAAAAAGATTATCCACATAGAATGTATTTTCGGGCAGCTTCAGCCCGCATTCCCGCAATAGCTTCGTTCTGAATATCACCGAATGCATCAGGATATACTGCCCCTTATGGAAATGTTTCACCTGTTTCCACGTAAACATTTCCTCTTCCGGCAGGGCATGATGGTAGCGCATCACTTTATTTTTCTTTTCTCCCTGCTTTTCATATACAAAATTGCTGATCAGCATGTCCAACGTTTCCCCGCCGCCCGCTGTTTCCCTTAGAAATGCAAGGATCTTCTGATATTCGCTCTCTTTTACCCAGTCATCGCTGTCCACCACTTTAAAGAACAATCCCGATGCATTTTCGATCCCCGTATTCACTGCGGATCCGTGTCCTCCGTTTTCCTTATGAACCGCTTTGACGATCGATGGGTATTTTTCGGCATATTCATCCGCGATACTGGCTGTCCCGTCTGTAGAACCATCATCCACGATAATCAGTTCCACATCTTCGCCTCCGGCCAGCAGGGAGTCGATACATTTTTTCATATAATTTTCCGAATTATAACAAGGTATCGTCACTGTCAATAATTTCATTTTTTCCTCATTTCTGCGAAGCTTTATCGCGCATAACTCCAAGCTTAATGTCAAGATATTCCGTATAAGCAGCATAGGCGGAAGGCACCGGATAGTTTTCTCTCACTTCATTCTTGTCTACAAAGATCCAATCCTGCCGGAATTCCGGCTTTTCAGGGCGTTCCAACTCATCTACCTTTATGGCATATCCCACCATATGCCATTCTTTATGGGAAAAAATATGTTTTGCTTCCCCGATCGGACGGATGCGGAGTACTTTTAACCCCATTTGTCCCAAGATCTCCAGCACCTTGTCCTCCGTCAGCCTTCCTTCCAGCACAGGAAATTCATACATTCCCGCCAGAAGCCCCTTTTCCGGCCGCCGCCGGAAAGCAGCCCGATCTTCGTCCTGAATGACAAGAACCGTCTTTTCCTCTATTTTTCTCGCTTTCTTCGCTTTCTTCTTCGGAAATTCCGCCGTTTTTCCCATGTGGTGCGCCTGGCAGAGAGTCTCCCATGGGCATTCGCCGCATTTGGGTTCCCCATTGGGCAGGCAAACCATAGCTCCCAGTTCCATCAACGCCTGGTTAAAATCTCCCGGCCGGTTCGCAGGAATCACTTCCCGTAATTCCTTTTCCACCCTGGTTTTTGTTTTCTGGGATAAAATGTCTTCCCCATCCATCCTCAGCCTGGAAAGAACCCGGAGAACATTCCCGTCCACCGCAGGAACCGCCTTTCCATATGCGATCGACGCTATTGCGCCGGCCGTATAGCTTCCGATGCCGGGCAGTTCCAGCAAACTTTCATACTCCGACGGCATTTTCCCTTCATACTCTTTTACAATCACTTTCGCGGCCTTTTGCAAATTTCTGACCCGGTTATAATATCCAAGGCCCTCCCACAGCTTTACCAGTTTATCCTCTTCCATTTCCGCCAATGCCTGAATATCCGGCACATTTTGAATAAAGCGGTCATAATAGGGCTTCACCGCCTCCACTCTCGTTTGCTGCAGCATAATTTCCGACAGCCACACATAATAAGGCTGCGGGTCTTCCCTCCACGGGAGTATGCGCCTTCCTTTGTCATACCATTTTAAGAGCGGTTCCGCGATTTTTTCCAGTATTCGCTGCTCTCCCTTTTCTTCTTCCTGCAATCTTACCGGCACGGGATTTCCTATTTCCATGGACTCCTCCGTTACCGTGCAATCATAAGCCAGTATTTCTACTCCGGCCTCTCGGGCGCTTACTAACGCCTCTGCAAATGCTGGATGGGTTTCGGCATTTGGTGCAAAAAAATCCACGCCTTTCATCTGGATCACGAAGAGGACATAGGCTTTATAGCCTTCTTTGACCGCCTCCGCCAATTCTTCCACATGTTTTACCGCCCGCCCGGAAGGGGCATCCGGAAAATAAGCTCCTCCCTCCCGCTCCAGCGTAACCCCCTTTACTTCAAGGAAAATCTTATCTTCTTCCGTCTCCACATAAAAATCAAACCGGGAAGTCTTATAAGTTTTCTCTGCCCGGATATTTTTTAGGGAAGGAAACAATTCTTTTTTCAAAAGCCATTCCCCCACCGCCTTATTAGGGGCGTTGGAATCCATATTGATCATGCGGTCTCCTTTTTTTACCGCCACCAGGTCATAACCGGTAGAGCGGCCCGGGCTGACGCCTTTTTCCAGATATACCACCGCATCCTCCACCAGCAGTTCCCGGCATCTCCCCGTATTTTTCACATGGACTTTCTCCGTCCTCCCTCCCATATCCACATAGGCAATGAAGCGGTTCGGTCTGCTTAAAAACCTTCCCTCTGTAATTTGTGTATATTTCATTTCCGTTTTTTCCTTATCCGTTATCTCAGCCTGTTGCTTTCGAACCTTTCCATCAAGGTCAGGCAGTTCCTGAATTCCACATATTGTTCTTCGATATCCCCCGGTTTCAATTCGATATCCAAAGCAATAGACATAATATTGATCATTTCGCCTGTGATCCTGTGGTGAAGGGCGGAAAGAATATTCAAACGTTCCTCACAGCTGGACGCATCCAAAAACTCTGCCACCAGCGGATCCAGCCCTGCCTCTCCGGCCTCTTCTTTTTCCCCGCTTTTATGAAAATGCGCGCCTTCATCCATATGAGGGATTTCGGTAAAAACCGGGCTTTCATCCAAAGATATCCCCTTTGCAAAGGGTACTATTTTATCCTGGTCAGGGGCGACACGTTCAAACCGGTATTTCTGATTCGCCTCCGGATATTTTTCCTTATCCAGCTTTCCCATGAACATCAATAACGGGCGGGCATAAATTTTAAAGTCGCCATAAAGCGCCTGATAGACCACAAGCTGTTCTCCTGTCTCCGAATGCTCCGCAAGCGTTACTATTTGATACAAATTTCCTTTAAAATGCCGGTATATCTCCTGTGGAGCCGGTATCTGACGCATAACAGGCACCTCCTCTTAAAATAAACTATATATTTTTTCGCAGCCAATAATATCATTATTATAATACCCACATACCTTCTTGTCATGCTTTTATTTCTTAAGATTTTGCATATAGCGGGCATACGGGCTTTGGCGGAAATTAATTTTGAAAGCTTTGCCGGACGGCAGGACAGGACATAAGACGGCAATGAAAATGCCGAAAATGTCAGAAAAAGAGTTGGCTTGTCAAATATTTTTCTCTTATGGAATTTTATGATGTTGAATTCATTGCGCCCCTTGTTTTTGAACAGCAGGGGACACACTGGGTATGCCTCCATTCGTTCGGCGTTGATCATATACTGTATCGTACAATCAGCAGTTCCACACTCATCATATCGTTCATTCTTCCGGTTTTTACGGCCTCCTCCGCCTCTACACACGCTTCTAAGGCCGTACGCAGATCGGATGTCCTGAACTTCGCGGCCTGGGCGGCATATTTACCGGCAATAAACGGCGGAAGGCTGACCTTGGCACCGATCGATTTATTATCTAATCCTTGCTTTTTCAGTTCTTTTACCTGAAGGAGCAAGTTAAATTGTCTTGCAATAAGAAAAAGAATACGCATTGCCGGTTCTTTTAGCGCCAGCAGATCGTAGTACAAATCCAGCGCCTTCTTCTGCTTTTTATCCGCAATGGCATTGATCATATCGAAGATATGGCTGCTGATACGCTTCGTGCAAATCTCTTCGATATCCTCTTCCCTTACCGCCTCCTTCTCCATGCAGTAGCACATGAGCTTTTCCAGCTCTTTTCGAATATTTTCCATATCCGTACCGGTTTTTTCCATAAAATAATGAAGGGCCGGCTCTGTGATCTGTTTTCCCTCCCTTTTTATCATACCCAATATCCATTTTTTCAGAGTCGCTTCGCTCTGCACGGGAAATTCCACCGCGGTTCCCTGGGAGGATACTGTCTTGAAAAGTTTGCTGCGCTTATCGATTTCAGTTTCCACAAAAACAAAGTATGCCGTCTCCGCAGGGGAAGACAGGTATTGGGCCAGTTGTTCCCCTCCATGTTTGAACAAGCCGCTGTTTTCCACGACAATCACCCTTCTGTCCGCAAAAAAAGGAAGGGTCTCCGCAAGATCTATCACAGCTCCTATGGAAATATCCTTTCCCTCCAGATAGCTATAATTCATCGTATCATCATCGCTGATCATGGCCTTTTTCAATCTGTCCCTATACTGTTTGCGCAGATAGGCCTCTTCTCCATACAGGAGGTACATCTGCCGGAAATTTCCGTTTTTTATATCTTCATTGATCCTCTGCATCGCCGATCCCGCCCGCCTTCTCTCTCACCCATTCCAACTTAATTAATTTCATTATAGGTTGAGTAAAACAGTCTGTCAAACCACTTTTATTTGCAGAAATCAATTTTGACAGCTTTAGGCGGCCAGCAGGACAGGGGACGAGGGAAATAGAACGGGAAGCCGGTGCCTGGGGCTGGATTTTCTGGC
>ERZ808054.137-NODE-137-length-94260-cov-5.088094_pt1 | contig 94260 bp, 81 predicted proteins | sample MGYA00380201_ERZ808054 | MGnify/ENA primary metagenome ERZ808054 (study PRJEB31490, sample SAMN06133419) | mouse gut metagenome | isolation source: Z5_2 | host: mice | place: China: Chengdu | collected 2015-05 ... | reverse complement strand
AATGAGATAGTCGACTTTCATTTATGGTAGTGCCTTAAGCAGGGCATGGGGGTTTACTATGAAAGCTCAGCGCTCCGCTGCTGAACGGTGCGAAAGCGGTTCCGGAACGAAGAATCAAAGAGAAAGTGAGAAGAGAGATGACAGAGATCAGGACAGAGAAAAAGATTGATGGAGTGACGGCTCCGAAACTGGATGCTAGGTTAAAGGAAGTGCTGGCAGCAGGGGAGACTGAGCTGATTGTAGATATGGATGAGACTACGTACATATCTTCCGTAGGGTTAAGGGCCTTTGTCTCGGCCCAGAAGAAGCTCAATAAAATTGGAGGTTCCATGGTTCTTACCCACGTAAAGCCATGTATTCTGGAGATTTTTGAGGTGACAGGTTTTGCGGGAGTTCTCACTATTGAAAGCTGACGAGATGTCTTTTGAGCAGAAATTATGGAAAGGAACACAGGTGCTGGTGAAAGCGGTGAAACCGGCTCTTTTGTATCTGTTTCTGCCGCCTCTTTTGATGAGCGTGGGAATGGCTCTTTTTGGAGGGCGGAGCGCGGAGACGGTGATGACGGACAGCGGCAATTTTTATTATGCCCTGGGGATTTTTTTGACCATTTTTCTGCTTTATAAAAAAAACCGGAAGAACGGAAGCTCTCTGTGCCAGGAAGCAGGTCTGGAGTTGAAGCTGCCTGACAGAAAGCGCGCAGTTCTTCTGACAGGTATGGGGTTTGGGTTTGCGATTTTCTTTTCGGCTGTGATTACCATTGTGCCTTTTCCGGCGGCTCTCAAAGACTCATACAGCAGTTCTTCGGATGTTCTGACAAACGGGACGGATCTGGGGCTGGCAATGTTATGTACCGTATTGATGGCGCCTGCCGCAGAGGAAATCGTGTTTCGCGGCTATATGCTGGGACGGCTTTTAAGCTGGTTTACAAAAGGGCAGGCCATCGCGCTGTCGGCAGTGTTGTTTGCGCTCTGCCATGTATCGCCTCTGTGGATTGTGTATGCCTGTTTTATGGGAGTCCTGCTGGCATGGGTATCCATACGGGAAGACGACACGATGTACTCCATTGTGCTTCATATCGGATTTAATTTAAGCGTGGTTCCCATAAGCCTCATTAACGGAAATTCTGTGTGGAAAAAATTGATTTTCGGAAACAGTTTTCGTATTGCCTTTATAGGAGGAGCGGCCTTACTCCTGGCGCTGGCGGCTTTTAAGAAATACCTGGATTTGTCCGATCCGACTGGCGTTGCAAACCCGCCTATAAAGATCCATCTCAAGGGGAGGAAATAAGGATGAAAAAAATAGTTCTGGGCGTCTTGGGATTCCTTCTGGGAACCGTATTATTGGGATTTGGCGTCAATGTTCTGATACTGAGGTTTCTGCCTTCACTTTTTGGCGTGTACGAGGGTCCCATCCTTGATTATGGTCTGTTGTTTCGGGGTGACACTTACCTGTACGGGGCGGCCGTAAGCGTTCTTTTCATTCTGGTATTCATGCTGTTTGCAAAGCCCTCTGCGAAAAAAGCCAGGAATCTTATGAAATCCAAGGCGGAGAACTTTGAGAGCAATCTGGAAAATTCCCGCTTTATGACGGAGAAGGAACGGGACAGTAATTTTGAGCCTTATAAATTTACAAAACTTTCAGAAAGCAAGAAGGATGGTATTCCTGTTTATGCCTGTTTTAATAAAAAACGGAAGGAACTGGATGTGAATCTCGCTTCCCCCATGCATGGACTGGTGATCGGTGCAACAGGAAGTGGTAAGACTACTACCTTTATCAATCCTATGATTCAGATTCTGGCCCGGTCAGGGGCCGGCTCTTCCATGATATGTACAGACCCCAAGGGAGAATTGTTCCAGCTTCACAGCGGACTGTTAAAGGAACGTGGCTATAAGGTTATGGTTCTGGACTTGAGAGATCCATATAGCTCTTTCCGATGGAATCCCCTGTCGGAACTGTATGACCGTTATCAACTCTATCTCAGAACAGGAGAGGGGATCTTTATGCGGTCGGATTCGGCACCTGAAAGCGGCCTGGAGCTTGTCAACAAACCGGATCAGTACGGGGAAGAGTGGTATGAATATGAGGGAAAGGCCTGGGCTGTGCGGCGGGAACTTCTGTCTCACATTAAGATATCCAGACAGAAGATATTTGATGAGGTATATGAGGATCTGAACGACTTGATCAGTGTCATCTGCCCTGTGGAATCTCAGGACGATCCGGTGTGGGAGAAGGGCGCGAGATCGCTGATTATGGCAGTATGTCTGGCCATGATGGAGGACAGCGAGTATCCGGAGCTTGAGATGACCAAGGAACGGTTCTGTTTTTATAATATTAATAAAGCCATCGGCAATTCGGACAATGATTATGAAGCTTTAAGAGAATTTTTCAAAGGGCGCTCTCCCGTATCCAAAGCGGTGGGACTGTCAAAACAGGTACTGTCTGCGGCAGAGAGCACCATGGCCAGTTACATGTCCATTGCCTTTGATAAACTGTCCATGTTCAATGATGAGGGACTCTGTTCTCTGACCTCGGCGACGGATATTGATCCCATTCAATTTGCCATGGAACCTACGGCTTTGTTTCTTAAAATACCGGATGAAAAGGACACCAGACATGCTCTGGCGGCCGTATTTATCCTTTGCATTTATAAAGCACTGATCAAGGTGGCGTCTTCGAGAGAGGATTTGAGCCTTCCGAGAAATGTGTATTTTATTCTTGATGAGTTCGGCAATATGCCAAAAATTGATAAATTTGACAAGATGATCACCGTAGGCCGTTCCAGAAAAATCTGGTTCAATATGGTGGTTCAGTCTTATGCCCAGCTGGATAATGTATACGGAGATAAGGTGTCCAACATTATAAAGAGCAACTGCGGTATGAAAATGTTCATCGGTTCCAATGATATTGAGACCTGCGAGGAGTTTTCCAAACTGTGCGGCAATATGACAGTGTCCACATCAAGTATCTCCTCCACCATGGGAGATAAGCAGGGAAATATCAATGTGTCCAGCCAGTTGCAGACCCGCCCCCTTATCTATCCGTCAGAGCTTCAGAAGCTGAACAATAAGACGGATACGGGGAATGCTATCATCGTAACCTTTGGCAATTACCCCTTAAAAACCAAGTTCACTCCCAGCTACAAGTGTCCTCTGTATCAGATGGGGACCATGGATTTGTCCGAGGTGAGGATGAATGCGTTTTTTGGGGATGAAGTCTACTACGATCTGGATGAACGCAACTATATTATGGCATCTCTTAATGAGCAGGAAGAAGAGGCACAGGCATGAAGAAACGATACAAAGGCGAAATGTTTGCTTTCGCTCTTTTGACAGTCACAGGGCTTTTTGCGGGGACTATAACCAGCCAGGGAGTTGTTTATGTGTCAGAAACGCCCTATGTCCGGGACAGCAATGGTGACGATAGCAGTTATGGCGGCCCAAGTTATGATGGTCCAAGATCCACAGACAGCGAAATCGGCCCGGGGGCGGCTCCCAGTGCTGCGGAGGAACAGGAGGTAACGGCCGGACCGGCAGTTCATCAGGTTACTTTGGCAGAGCAATATCATGAAGAGTATAAGATTTATGAAGAATCCATCAATGGCCTGTTCTTTTTCTATACCAACGTTTCCAATGGAGGCATCACAGATCAGACGGTCACTCTGGATATGCCCCAGAATGTGTTTTGTTCTGTGGAAAAAGACGGAGCAGAGTATGACTATGTGCCGGGACAGACGTTTAGCGAGTATGGAACTTATGTGGTAAGGGTCACGGCAGTGGAGGATACCAGCGTTCCATTTTCCGAGCAGAAGGAATACAGGACTTTGTTCCGTTTCCGGATTCAGGAAAAACCTCCGGAGGAGACAAAAGAGGGAGAAGAAGGAGACGGATTGCCAGAGGGTCTTATAAATGACGGCTTTGGCGTGATGTCAGGATTTTCGGAGAGCGGCATATGGTCCAATGGAGGAAATTCCGGAACCGGGGTGGGAGAACCGGGCCTGGGAGAGAGCATGCCGGAAAGCCTGATATCTGAGCCGGAAAGTCCGGATGCTTCGGAGACTTCCGCCGGGGAAAGTGCAGATGGGGGAATCGCAGACGGGGAAATGACCGGGGAAGAGGAAAGCGTTGGCGAAGAGAATCAGGAAGGCGTTTCGGAGAGCGCCGGGGCAGACAGCGGGGAAATGAAAGCGGACGCGGCAGAAACAGAGGGAATGCCGGGAGCTTACAGGGAGCGGACCCAGACATATGACAGCTCAAGAGGAAGGTATGAGGTGGTTTTCGATAACGGAAGAACTTTAAGCTCCAATGTTCCGGAAGGATATCTGGGTCCGGCAGCTGTGGAATTGCTGGTATCGGAAGGCGAAGGAAGTATTTTTTGCAATGATGAGCCTTTGGAATACGCAGAAAGTATGAGCTTAAAAGAACCGGGATATTATTGTCTGGATATCGACGGCCAGAAGTGGTCTTTTGCCATAGCTTCCGCCGTTGGTTCCACGGATTACTATATGGCCCCTGCGGGCATGGAATTTACCGGCGTCTATTTTGACGGGGAGCCGGAAAAGCTGCCTGCGGGCAGATATCTGCCGATGAGGGAAGACGGTCAGTACCAGATCGGCATGACCGGCGAAGCCGGAGAAGTTCTGGAAGTGGTCTTAAGAAAGGATACCGAACCGCCCCAGGTCGCAGTCCATGTTAAGGGCGGAACCGCCCAGATCCAGTACGTCTCTGACGATATCGAAAAGGTAATTCTTGAGAAAAACGGAGAGATTCAGGAGGGCTTTGCCGGATATACCATCGACAGCCCCGGCTCCTACCGTCTGACAGCCGTGGATGAGGCAGGCAATGCTTCCAGTACAGAGTTTTCTCTGAAATATCAGGTAAATATGTACGGGATTGTGGCGGTTGTGCTTGTCATCCTGCTTATCGCAGGAGGAGCGGCGTTTGTGATTCATGTGAAGCGGACAGTGAAAGTCAGATAGAAGGAAGGCTGCCGGGCCTGTCGGGCAGTGAGAAGACAGGTGGATCTGTCAGGCAGGGGGAAGGCTGGCGGATCTGTCAGGCAGAAGGATGGCTGCCGGGTCTGTCAGGCAGAGTGAAGGCTGGCGGGTCCGTCGGGCGGTGCAGAAGGAAGAGCACTCGGGAAGGAACAGGGAGGTGAAGCATTGGAACTCAGCTATCTTGCAATTTCATTTGTGGAAGCGCTTCAGAATATTTTTCGTACCATTCTTTCAGAAGTGTTTGCCCCTATTTTAAAAGATATCCTCGAGGTCTTTATCGAGTATTTCATGTCGGTGATCTGGTCCATGTGGTCTGAGTGGCTTCTGGCTCTTTTCACGGTTATGTGTTCTCTGATTGACTTTGTGGAAAATATGTTTAATGTCTTTGCGGGAATCAGTCCTGTGGAGGTGGAAGGCCATCAGACCTATCTTCTGGATGCCTTTTTTCAGATGAAGGAGGTTACGGCCGCATTCACTTATATTACGGTGATGGCGGTGGCCATATCTTTTATCTTCACCATCTACAAGACAGCCAAATCCATCTCTGATATGGCGCTGGAAGACAGAAATCCGGTGAGTAAGGTGCTGGCCGACGGGATGAAAGCGGCAGTGACATTTATGCTGATTCCTTTTTTGTGCATTGCCCTTCTGCAGATTTCCACGCTGGTGACGAATCAGGCCGTCAGCGCCTTTGACGCGGCCCAGGGCGGAAGTACGTCCATGGGAACCATCGTGTTTTTGTCCGCGGGCCTGGATGCGGATAAAGCCACCACAAACAGGAGAAATCCTGTGTCAGGGGAAGCGGAGGATCTCCGTTCAGGGAGAAATCCGTCTTTTACAGATGATGTAAGAAACCCTTATCTGAAAGGGGAAAAGGATTACAGAGATCTGAGTACGGTGAAAAGGGATTTTTATGCATCCAATTTTAATTTTATAGAGGGGTTTGTCAGCTGCGTGCTGTTGCTTTTTATTCTGGCAGGGGCGGCCATTACCTTCATCCGGCGGCTGTTTGAGCTTCTTCTTTTATATCTGGTGTCCCCGTTTTTCGTCTCGACCATACCTCTGGACGACGGGGCGACCTTTGCAAAATGGCGGGAGCTGTTTGTGGCGAAATTTTTTTCCGGGTTCGGAGTGATCTTTTCCATGAGGTACTATATGCTTCTGGTGCCCTCCATCGCAGGGAGCAATCTGTGCCTGTACAGCATGAACCTTCCCAATGCAGTGATGATCAACAGTGTGTTGAAACTGTTTATGATTCTGGGCGGGGCATGGGCGGTCTATAAGAGCCAGAGCCTGATTATGCAGATCTTTAATCAGGAAGCGGCGGCCATGGAGCAGCAGTCCGGCGCTTTGATGTCAGGAATGATCATTGGTTCCGTGACCACAGCCGCCAACATGGCCGCGGCCGCAGCCAGCGGCGGCTCTACGGCGGCGCTCGGAGGACTTAGCGGCCTTGGCGGAGGCGGAGGCAGTCTGGGAGGTCTTGGCGGAGGCATGGGAGGTTCTGGCGGCGGTATGGGCGGCCTTGGCAGTCTTGGAAAAATGGCTTCTGCGGCAGGTGAGATGGGAAGCTCCGGCGGAGACGACAAGCAGAGATTTTCAGGAAAGTAATGGAATATGGCATAAAAAATGGCCTGGAGACAGGAAAACAGACTGGAGTTTTTAGGAAAGTAATACAGCGTGACACAAAGGAGGCGTGGAAATTTGGAATATGCGTATCTGGGACTGTTCAAAAAAGTATTTGAATGGGTGTTGAGCAGGATCATTGACCCTGTATACCGTTTTGTGTCCAACCTTCTGGTGACCGTGTTCAGCTGGGTATTCGAGGAAATTCTGGCCCCAGTTCTGCTTCCTGTTCTGGAGGAGGCCCTAGACTTTTTTATCAATCTGTGGCTGGAAATTTACAGTACGCAGCTGTATCTCTTGTTTTCCGGCGTACTAAAGCTCATCGATTATCTGGAGACGGCGTTTGATGTATTTATCGGCCTTCGGGATGTGACCTATACCCAGCCTGACGGCACGGTGATAAGCGGAAGCCTGGTGGAAGTGCTGATGCAGCAGAAAACGATCAGCACCGTGTTCTGGGTAATCACGCTGGGGGCCCTTGGGCTGGCGCTGATTCTTACGATCTATGCGACGGCCAAATCTGCGTTTGATCTGGACTTTGAAAACAAACGGCCGGTGTCCAAGGTCCTGACTGCCATGATGAAAACTTTTATCCAGTTTTTTACGGTGCCGTTTTTCGTATATTTCATGCTGAAACTGTCCGCGGTTATTCTTCGGGGCGTTACAAATATCATGAATTTTGGAAACACCACGTCATTGGGGCGTATTGTTTTCATGATTGCTTCTCTCAATGCGGCGAAGAATGACAGTCTTAATATAGGCTCGGAATCTGCCCTCAATATTGAATTTGGAACCTCCAGTGCGGACACGGCCCGGTATCCCTTCTATTCCCTGACAGGCACACCGGTGAAAGATTATGGCAACATTTTGCAGGTGACGGAGGAATTTAATCTGGCTTCCTTTGATTACCTCATCGGTTTTATCGCGGCGGTCTTTCTTTTGTTTACCATCGGAATCTGCCTGATTGTATTTGTACAGAGAATCTTTGAACTGATGCTTCTGTATCTGGTATCTCCTTATTTTGTGTGTTTGATTCCTTTGGATGACGGGGAAAAATTCGGCCGGTGGAGAGAGATGTTCATCGGGAAATGTTTCAGCGGCTTCGGGTCTGCCATAGGCATGCGACTATTTTTGATGGTCTGTCCCATGATTATGGGAAATCGAATCAAGTTCGGCGTGAGTTCCAGCCCGGAGATGGATTATATTATGAAACTGTTTTTCCTGGCCGGAGGTGCCTGGGCAGTTTATAAATCCGGTTCCATGATTACCTCTTTGCTCAGCTATCAGGCAGGTTCGTCGGAAGCCAATACGGCTGCGGTGGCAGGCGGAATGTTGTTCAGCCATACTGTCGGATATGCCATGTCGAAAGGACAGCAGGCCATCCGGACAGGATTTGGCCGCGCAGGATCCGGGGCAGGTGCAGGCGCTGCCGGGCTGGCCGGCGGTTTGGCAAGATCGGGCATGTCTGGCCGGTCGGACGGGAAATTTATGGGCTCCAAAGGCAGTGAAAGCGGAGGCGCAGGCTTAGGCAGAGGGCCCGGAATCGGAAAACGGTTCAATAATACCGTGGCGGCGGGAACGGAGGCCGTTTCGAATCTGCGGAAGCTTTCAGCCGGTCTTACAGGACCAAACCGGAGTGTGAGAGGGACGGCCAGACAGATGATGCGGACCTATGACAGCTTTCATAATGTGAAGAGGGCTTCTCAGGGCAAAGAGAAGGCCTCAGGGATTGAGACGAAGTTCGACCGGTCCATAGGTGCTTTTAAACAGGGATTCAGCACCCTTGGAAGGGATTTTGAAACTGTGGAAAAGAGCATGAGAGAAAGCAAGGAACATGTGGGAACGGCTTTCAAAACCATGATGGGTCCGGGAAGCTTTGCAGATAAGATGGGAAGCGTAGGGAATGCGGCAAAGAGTGTCTACGGTACGTCAAAGCAGTTTCGAAGAATTGGCGAGGATTATGGCAAGATGAAGGTAAATATCCATGAGGGACTTCATCACAAAGAAAACCTGGGAGCCTTTAAAATGACACTGGATTCTGATAATTTTGTGCTTGCCAAAGAGTTTCCGGGAACCAGATTTTCACAAAGTCCCGTGGAGGATCCGGTGAAGCTTAAAACAAATTTTGAGAGCATGGGCCTTTTCGGTGACCTGGAGAGCGGCGGAAGCAGCGGAGGCGCTGGAGGATATGAGAGCGGCGGAAGCAGTGGAGGCGTCGAAGGATATGAAAGCAGCGGAAGCAGCGGAGGTGTCGAAGGATATGAGAGCGGCGGAAGCAGTGGAGGCGTCGGAGGTTCTGCAAGCGGCAAAAGCAGTGTTGGCGTTGGAGGATCTGGCTCCGGTGCCGGAAAATATGGCAGCGGAATCACTGTGGGAAGCGGCACCGGCATATCCGGCAGCAGCAAAACATGGGTCCAGGGCCGTGTCCGGCCCTATCAGGTAAGGTGTACGGTTCCTGCCGTACAGAAGGTGACAATCACTTCTGCCGGAAGGAATGTAAATTACAGAAGTCTCAGTGTCCGGGGCGTACAGTTTAAAGGACAGACAGGAAACAGCCAGGCAGGAAGTGTCCGGATTGGGAATAATCAGCCAGGAAACGGACAGAGAACCAGGAGGAATTCGATATGAGAGTCATACCCAAGAAAACCAAAGTAGCCATGGAGTTTTTCAAGGGCGTGGAAGTTCCCGACGTTTTTGTGGGAATTATCGGCATCACCATTGTCATTTCTGTTGTATTCTCCAATTTGCCTTTCAGACTGTACATAGGAGCCGCCATTGCCGTTCTGTTCGGAGCTTCCGTGGTGCCGGTAGAAGGCGAGAAGGCTTATATGATGCTCTATAATTTCTTAAAATATCTGGCCAGATATCGTCTGTTTCAGAAAGAACCGGCCAAAAAGGGAATCCCGAAAGTAAAGGATATTACTCCATTTACAGGAATTGACGGTTCTTTTATTGAATATGACGGCGAATATTATGGAGTCGCGGTTAATATTCCGGATGTGGAGTTTAAATTTTATACGTTACAGCGCCAGAATCAGATGATCGACCAGATCTTTGGTTCCGTGCTGCGTACCATTTCCGGTACGGAGACCGCCGCGCTGGTGAAAATCGACCGACCGGTACTTTATGATACTTACATAGAGACCGAGGAGAGAAAGATTGCGGAGCTGGAAGAGGCGTTTGTCAACGGTCTCTTAAATGAAGATGAACTGACGACCAGGGTGGGAATTATTTATGACCGTATGGAACAGATCCGCTATATCAATGAAAGGGATAAGGTGTATGTACCCTGTCATTATATGCTTTTTTTCCACAAGGATAAAGATATGCTCATGAGTCAGGCGGAAAGCATGGTACGGACCATGAACAGTGATGATATGGAGTGCCATATTCTGTCAGAGAAGGAACTGGTGGTATTCCTCAAATACAACTATACTTTGAATTTTGACGAGAGAGAGGTCTATGAGCTTACAAAGGATCAGTATATGGACTGGATCCTTCCGAAGGAGATTAAATTTACAAGCCGCACGGTTCAGTATGATGATCTGATCACCCACAATTTCCGCATTACAGATTACCCTACGATTGTGGGAAATGCATGGGGCAGCAATCTTTTTAACCGCCCCGGCACCAGAGTGGTCATGAAGATGAGGATGGTGGACCGGTATAAGGGAATCCGTCAGATTGACAGGGCCATTGACGAGCTGAGGGAGCAGGCCAACTCCACAGGAAAAACCAGCCGGCTGATGGAGTTACAGACCCATGTGGATACGCTGGCGGAGGTTCTGGCCATGCTTCAAAGCGACAACGAGACTCTTCTGGATGTCAATGTGTTTCTGACGGCCTATGATTATGAGCTTTCCTGGCAGATGGGGCTTCCGGAGCAGGAGAGGAAAAAGGCATCTTCTTCCACTCTCTCCTTAAAGAAGCAGATTAAGAGGTCTCTCTCAGAGGAAAGCTTCCGGTCTACGGACAATTATGTGCAGCAGTTTGAGGCCTATGCCTCCAGCCAGATATCCGGTTATGACGCTTATAAAAGGGTGAGCAGAGGGATCCATTCCAGCTCTGTGGCGGCTGCATTTCCGTTTGTCAATAAATCCTTAAGTGATCCCAACGGGGTCTGTATCGGCAACAGCGGAGGGAAGCCGGTATTTATCGACTTTTTTGTCCGCAATAAAGACCGGGTGAACAGCAACATGGTGGTCATCGGAAAGTCGGGAAGCGGAAAATCTTATGCGACCAAGACCATTCTTACCAACCTGGCAGCAGATAACAGCAAGATTTTTATTCTGGACCCGGAGAATGAGTATTTCGGTCTGGCTCAGAACCTCAACGGCAAGGTGATTGATGTGGGAAGCGCTACCCAGGGACGACTGAATCCCTTCCACATTATCGCGAGCCTTTCAGATGAGGAGGAGAGTGAGGAGGAGTCTGTCAACACCAGTTTCAGCACTCATCTGCAGTTTTTGGAAGAATTTTACCGTCAGATTCTTCCCGGAATTGAACCGGACGCGCTGGAGTATCTGAACAATATTACCATGCGTGTGTATGAGGCGAAGGGGATTGACGGCGAGACAGATTTAAGCGAACTGGAGCCGGAGGATTATCCGGTTTTTGATGACCTGTATGACAAGATTCTTAACGATTATCAGCTTGCCACAGGAGAATACAGCAAGGAAAATTTAAGAGTCCTTTTAAACTACATATCCAAGTTTGCCACAGGAGGGCGAAATTCTCTTTTGTGGAACGGACCGGCCTCCATTTCCACCAATGAAAATTTTATTGTGTTTAACTTCCAGTCCCTTCTGGCCAACAAGAACAACACCATTGCCAATGCCCAGATGCTTCTGGTGCTGAAATGGCTTGATAATGAGGTAATCAAGAACCGGGATTACAATATCCGCTATGGGGCCCAGAGAAAGGTGATTGTAGTCATTGATGAGGCCCATGTGTTTATTGACAGCAAGTTTCCCATCGCACTGGATTTTATGTACCAGCTGGCAAAGCGTATCCGTAAATACAACGGGATGCAGATTATCATTACCCAGAATATTGCGGATTTCGTGGGAACAGAGGAGCTGGCCAGAAAATCCACGGCCATCATTAATGCCTGTCAGTACTCCTTTATTTTCCCGCTGTCGCCCAATGATATGCATGATCTGTGCAAGCTGTATGAAAAGGCAGGAGCCATCAATGAGAGCGAGCAGGAGGAGATCGTCAATAACGGAAGGGGGCGGGCCTTTGTGGTGACATCACCGTCCAGCAGAACAGGGATTAATATTACGGCCAGCAAGGATATGGAACGGCTGTTTACGGTGTGAGGCAGGAAGTGGCAGTGGTTTGGTGGACGGCCGGATCAGGAGATTTTAAGGCAAAAGGAGCAGGCATGAAGGAAAGATTGGGGCTCAGGGAAAGATTAAGAATCTGGGTAAGTGTAAGGCTCGGGGAAGGGCGAAAGAGCAGGGAAAGTTTAACACTCAGGAAAAGGCGAAAGTTCATGGAAGAGCGAAAAATTAGGGAAGGGCGAAAGCTCATGGAAGGAATAAAGCATAGAGAAGGAAAAGGTCTGACGGCGGAGAAAGGTCTGACAGCTGGAAAGAGCCAGGCAGCTGGGAAAGGTTTGGCAGCCGGGAAAAGTCAGAGATGGCTGGCGGCGGCCGTGGCTCTCGCTGTGGGGATGGGAATTTTCATGACGGGATGTGCGAAAAAGACAAGTGGCGCCGTGGAGCGGATTCAGGCTCTGGGGAATCTTCGTGTCGCCATTGTGGATACACAAAGCAGGTATACGAAGCTTGACGGGGATACTCCGGTAGGCATTGAACCGGATTTGGTTCAGTGGATTGCAGATGCTCTGGGAGTGACGACTCAGTATCAGGTGTGCAATAAGGCAGATGCCCTGGCGGCCGTGGCTGCCGGGGAGGCGGATATTGCCCTGGGGGGTATCAATCATTCAGGAAGTCTGTCCGGAGATTACCTGCTATCGACGGAATATGGGAAAGGATATTTTTATGCGGTGACCAGGGCCGGGGATTATGTGCTTACCATCGGAGCTCTCGAGGGGAGTTCCGTGGGAGTGGACCGGGAACTGGACGAGGAGACAAGGACGAAGCTTTATCAGGCGGAAGGAATCCGGATCACGGATTATGGTTCTGCGGCAGAAGGTAAAGATGGGGTGAAGAACGGAACCATCCGGGCCTATATCTGTTATGAGGATCAGGCAAAGACGTTTATGGAGGACGAGACGTTTCAGGTACAGAATCTGAGCAATCTGGAGCCGGAAGAATTCGTGATCGTGGCCGGAAAGTCCGATACTGCTCTGATTAACGGGATCAATACCCTGATCCGGCAGTTTCTGGAAAAGGAGTAGAGCCATGGCATATTTTGACAGTTCAAAGAACAAAGCCCTGTGGGAGATACGTCTTGGGCAGCTGAGAAAAGAGCGGGCGGCCAGGGAGGCGGGAGGCGGCAGTACGGCTTTTAAGGAAGAGACTGAAAAAGTTATGACAGGAGCTGTCAGGGTTCCCATAAGTTATCAGGAGCTTTTGCAGAAGGAAGCGATGGAAAGCGGGAAAAAACGGGAACGGGGAACGGGAGAAAAAACAAGAGAGATGACCCAGGTTCAGGAAAAACAAAAAGAGAGGCAGGTATTACCGTGATCGTCTGGCTATTGGTGCTGTTGTTTTCTCTGGGGAGCAGAACCGTTTCTCTGGCATCCCAGGAGGCAGTGCCGCTCCAGACAGAAAATGACCAGAATTTGGATTTTGAGCTTGACGATGAGGATTTTTCTGACATTTCCGATTATGAAGGGGATGTGACAGAGGACGAACTGGACCGGGCTCTGGAGGAGTATATCGATCAAATGGATATGGGCTCTCTCATCCAGAATCATGGAACGACAGGGAAGGTGGAGGACCCTGTTCTCCTAACCGAGCCGGTGCAGGGAAAATTTAAGTTCACGCTGCCCAACGGAAATTCATTTTTAAGCTCTGTTCCGAAAGGAATGATTACTTCTGATGCAGTGGATCTGGAGCTGCCGGAAGGAACCGTGGGGCTGGTAAACGTAAATGATGAGGGTGAAAAATTCGCAGGTTCCTGGCATTTTACGGAGCCCGGTAATTATGCCCTGCGGCTCCTCCTGTACCAGCAGCCGGGAGACGTGGCGACGGATTATAACCTGTATGTGATCCATTTCTATTTTACCATTATAGAAAAGAGGGATAACACCCTGGGGATATTTTACGCCCCCGAAAGATTTTTCATTAAGGAGGTAAAACGGAATGGGGAGCCATTGAAGCCTCAGGGAGAAAGATATTATTTTCTGGAATCCGATGGATATTATGAGATTCGCTGTGAATGGAAGGACCAGGAAGGTATTTTTGCAGATACCAGCTTTACCAGAGATACCACGGCGCCGTTTCTCTCTTTTTCAGAGGAACCAGGGCCAGAGGGCGTTTCGGGCCCCATAGAATTTTATCCTTCGGAGTCCGATTGTCTTGTTTCCATGAATTATAACGGAGATCACGGTTACGCGGTAGGCAATGTCCTGACAGCAGCGGGAAATTATGAACTGTCGGTAGAAGATGAGGCAGGGAACCGGAGATCCTATTATCTGAGGCTTCGGCAGGTCTATAACCCCGTAGACAGGCGGGTGATTCTGGCCGTTCTCGTGATTCTTGTCATAGCGGGGATAAGACTTGTGATTTTACGGCGGGATATGAGAATTTTATAGCTTGTTTTTCGCTCTCTTTAATATATAGAAGAGACGAATGCAATAAAAAGAAAAATCAGGAGGAATGGAGATGTATTTTTTGTTGACAGCAACAACAAACAACCCATTTGAAACAGTAAGCACACCGATCATCAGCCTTTTAAACATGGCGCTGACGCCGGCACTGGGAATTGTAGGGGCGTTGGGAGCGATCTACTGTATTCTTTTGGGAGCCAAACTTGCCAAGGCAGAGGAGCCTCAGGACAGAGAGAAGGCAAAGAACAGCCTGAAAAATGCGATCATAGGTTTTGTGCTGATCTTTGTTCTGATCGTTGTATTAAAGCTTGGCATGGGCGCAATGCAGACCTGGATGAACAGCGCAGTAGGAACCGCGCAGTAGGGAACAGTGCCACAGGTTTTGAGTGCCGAAAAGCCGCCTTTCGCGGTTTTTCGGCAAATTCAAAAAAGGAGCGAAAACCGGATGAGAGGAGGGTGTGGATTGTGAAAAGAATAATAACGGCAGTGCTTATGGGATTGGCGGTTACTGTGTTTTTCACAGGCTGCAGCTCTCTTACCGGTTCTATGGAAGTGGATTATAAAGAGATCCAGACATCGGCGGCTTTTGAGGCGGTCACCGATGAAAATGGGGAAAACCGTCTTGGGATAACAGAGGAGACAAAAGAGGCTCCGAATTATTTTGAACAGAATATGACGGAGAAGTTTAAAGCCCTGGAAGGGAAACAGGCATTTCAGATAAAATCCGGACATTCCAAAGAGGCCGATGACATAGAAAGCTTCCAGATTGCAGGATTAAAGAATGACAGGACCTTTCTCTATGGCTATGTGACCCGTGTGGAGGATGGCGGAAGGCCCAGGAAGATGGTTCACTGCGCCGCCCTCTATCATTATGACAGCGGGGCCCTTCAGGTATTCCACGAAAATGCTTTTAGACGACCGTGGGAGGATGAAGGGGAGCAGACTGCTGCGGAGCAGGCAGACGGAGAAGAGTCTTTTTTTGTCCAGGTGTGCGACCAGAGCGGAGATATTTTTGTCTATGACAATGGTCATGGATATCTGTATGACAGCGACGGCGCCATGAAGTTCCATGGAGATATTGAAAGCTTTATCAGAAAACAGTTTCAGAATTTCTATGATGTTTCCGTGGTCAATGCGGTGTCGGACGGGCAGGGCCGGATTTATCTGGAAGTATCCATAGAAAAGGAAGCTGTCGATGTTCCCGAGCTTGAGGGGGAGGATTTGGAACTGACCAATAAGTACAGCCCGGTAAATTCCGGAATGGATCAGGAGAACGTGGCTTTTGAAACGCAGAAAAACGCATGGATTGCCCAGACTGTGGGAAAGGAGTATGAGGAAGCGCCGGATGCACTGGCTGACTGGAATCAGGTCCGGGAGACACATCCGGATCAATGGGGGGACGCCTGGCTTGGGAGCTTTGATAATGCGAAGGTATACCAATGGAAAGGGGAGGCCGCGTTTACCTCCGAGGAAGGGGTCACGAATTTTCTGCCAAAGCCGGATTCCTATGTGAATTTCAGGGATGTAAAGGAACAGTGGCAGCTGGAAAAACTGTTTATTCCGCGGGATGGCAAGTACAGCGACCTATTTGGAAGGACCAAAAATTTTATCTACTATAATCCACAGGAGATACAGAGAGAGTACACCCATGTGTGGTATGAGGAAGGGGAGACGTCGTCAGAGGGGGAGTCTGCCGAGCCCATAAAACATACAGAAGTCCTTACTCAGACCTTAAGTAGAATCAATACGAAGCGGTATGCGCCTCTGGAAAATGCCTATGTGGAATCTTACTGGGTAATGGATAAGAAAAAGGCAGTTGCCCTGGGAAAATGCATTGGAGGTGAGATTCAGTGCACCGGAGAGGATGGAAAGGTGCGGTGGATTCAGCCGGGAGGGGGGCTTTTGGATACGCCTTATGAGGTGACGGAGGATACCCAGGCAGGTGTCTTTCGTGATGGAGGGGTGATTTATTATGTGGAATTCGGCAAGGATTCCATGGCTATCGTCCAGGACGCGGCTCACGGAGGAAACAGAAATGAAACGCCTCAGAAGATTCTGTACAAAAACCTTGCAGGCGGATATGAGGCGGGAACTTCCGCCTATGATGCTATGTTAGAGAAAAAGAATGAGGAAAACTTACCGGAGGTGGAGAGTGTCTATGGCACGGACTATTATACGGAGGAACAGGTACTTCATGCCAGTTTGAGTCTGGACATGATTTTAGCTTTGGAACTTAACAGAAAAGGTGCGAAAGGAATCTGTGACCTGGCCATAAGAGGAAGCATGCAGGGATTTTTGCTGACGTCTCAAGATAAGGGGCTGATTTTTTATGCTCCTTTTACGGGGTTAAGCGCGGTATTAGAGAGCGGAAGCTGGTTTGGCACATGGAGGCTCGGAAATGAGTATATTTCCGTGGGATTTTTAAACGGAGAGCGATCCTACAACAGTCTGGACGTGGCATTCGCCAGGGTTTATGAATATGATCTGTCCACCCTGTGCAATGAAAGTATGAAGGCGTCCCTGGAAGATATAAAGGCGAGAGAAGCAGAGGAGGCCAGGAGGCGGGCCGAGGAAGCAAGCAGACAGGCCGAGGAGCCATCTGACGGAGAGGAAGAGACAAAGAGTCCTCTGGATCAGTGGAATGAGGGATATAAAAAGAAATACAGCCGGGAATAGCGGGAGGAAGCAGTTATGGATTTATTCGGAAAAAAACATGCAGAGAATCTCAGAGGAAAAACATGGAAACCGGAGGAGTTTCAGGAGTATTTCCGCGGCGAAGGGGAAAAGAGTGGAATGAGAGTGGTTCAAAGACAGGCAGGCAGGAAGATTTTGAGAGCAGCCGTCCCCGGTCTTGCAGTGGCAGCGGCGCTGGCCGTCCCCGGTCTTGTAGTGGCACTGGCTGCCCCGTTCCCGGCTTTGGGCGCAGAACCAGGGTGGTCAAAACAGGAGGATGGATGGCATTACTATTTCGAGGACGGAAGTCCGGCCACGGGCTGGGTGGAGGTTGAAGGAAAATCCTACTATATTCCCGCAAACGGAGGTATGTTAAAGGATACCGTTACTCCTGACGGGTATTATGTGGACCGGGACGGGGCCTGGTATGAAAGAACAGAAATGATTTTGGAGACTGAATTCAGGGCGCCGCGTCAGGTGCGTAATCCGTCATCAGAATGGAGCGGTAAGGAAGCACTGAACGGGATGAAAAGCAAGTTGAGTCAGAGATTTTCAGGAAACCGCAGCTTCCGGGTGGGGGACAATGCCATTGAATTTGTAAAGATTGAGACAACGGAAGGGATCGCGGAGGGCATTTCTTCCGCCTACGGCAAAATCACCAGTACTTTGGGGAGTACTTCCTCATCAGGCAGTCAGTCTGCCGCATCAGACAAGACCGGTACCCCAAAGGAAACCGTACTGTTAGGGTTATACCGGGAGCCGGGCCAGGGAAGATATCGTATTGATATCCGGGCGGCTTTGGACGGGGAGCGGGCGGAAAGTTCTGCGGCAGCTTCCTGTAACTATGAGGTATTCCGGGCCATGGCCTACCAGGTATCGTCTGTGCCGGAGCTTTTGACTAACGCCCTTTACAGCGCGTGGGAGGAAGAGAACCTGTGGAGAATCGGCAGGGAGCAGTGGACCCGTATCGGCGACTGTGAAGTGAAGTATGGTTCCGGGGACGGGTACGGAAGATTTTATATCCGGCCGGTGGGATAAAACTTTCATAGAGTGGCTGAGTATCAAAAGGCGCATGTCCGTTTACCTGAGGAGGGAGAGAACCAATGGATTTATTTGGAAAGAAAAAGGCTCAGGATCTGAGGGCGCACGCGTGGGAGTTTGAGGAGTTTGAACATTTTTTTGCAGACGAGGGGAAAAGTTTGGGAATTCGTCTCTGTTTAAGGATGTGTCGGAGGCCTTCCGAGAATTTGCCGCATTGAGGGCGGAACCCATCAATTTGGAGAGTGCAAAGAAGGTGGTAGCTGCCAACGATAAGCTGATGGAGGCCTGCAAGGCATACTCACAGGCAAGGAGGGGAGCTGTTTCCTCTTCCGGCAGAGAGAGGCTGGCGGTCATTGACAGCCTGTTTTCCTATCAGGACAGCTTAAATATCGATCAGATGCGGGATGCAAGGAAGAATCCCGGGGAATATGGTGCAGGAGAAGACCGGGAAGGAGGAGCAAAAGGCGCGCCCCAGAAGAGACCCCAAAGTGATCATTGGAAAAAGGCCGGAAAAGCAGGCGGAAGCAGGATCGGAAGGCGAAAGAAACAGCAGGAGATAGTGAAATGATAGCGAAAAACCAATTGGCGGAGGAATAAAATGGCTCTATTTGGAAACAAAACAGCTCAGAAAAAAGAACAGGCTTTGAGGGAACGGGAATGGGGATTCGAGGAGTTTGAGCGCTTTTTTCAGCATGAGAGAAAGAAATCAGGAAATTCCGCTCTGTTTAAGGATGTACTGGGAGCTTTTGATCAGCTTAAAAATTTGAGAGAAAAGGAGATCGATTTAGAAAGCGCCAGAGAAATGGTAACGGTCAATCAGAAGCTGATTGATGCCTGTAAGGCCTACTCCCAGGCCAGAGGGGGAGCCGGCTCCGCTTCCGGCAGAGAACGGCTGGCCGTCATTGACAGTCTGTGTAATTATCAAAATGAAATCAATATTGACCAGATGAGGGATGTCAGAAAACTTAAGGAGTTTAAAGGGATGCGATGGAAACAGGCCCGTATGCTTTACTCTCCGGAAATTGATCTGGCGGATATCAGCGATGAGAAAGTAGGAAGCGCCGTCAATGAGAGATTTAAGGTAAACTATAAAGGAAAGACGGGATTTTTTACAGAGGAGAGGAAACTTCACAGTACGGAGTATCATTTACGGTCAGTTGCAGACAGAGTGGATGGGAACAGGAATCCGGCGCTGAAGGAGGTAATAAACAATGGCCTCGGGCAGTTGAAAGAGTATATGGATGCTGCCGTTGAAAATCGTGATCCTGTTTTACAGCAGTCCGGTATCGTGAATGTGATTGCGGAGGCATGGTACCAGATGGATGACCGCGATCCGAAGAAAGGGGATTTTGCAAGGCTGGTAAACAGCAATGAGGAACTGCAAAAAGTGAGTCTGGCAGTCCGCATGTATCAGGATAAGATGAAACAAGATCCCGCCGCACAAAAAGAAGCCCTCATGACAGAGTGCATCAAACAGACCTGTAAGGGGGAAGCCGAGAAGGTATGCCGTGAAAATATGGACGTTCTCATGAATCTTCCGAATATAGACGAAAAAGATAAGGTTCACGAGGACAGGAGGACGAAACGGACTCTGATTCAGATAAGAGCGGGCCTGACAGACGGGGAGCAGATGAAAGCCCTGGACGATGCCATAAAGAACGGAACACTGGTCCGGGAACTGGCAGATGCGACTGTCATGGCTCAGGGGGAGTTTTCAGCGGCCGATAATTTAAATACAATCGAGAAGTTGGACCAGGGCATGGAACTGACCTCCAGGAATGTGGCTACCTCCCGGATTGCGGAGCTTTTAGGCGTCGGCCACATGGTCGCTCACTCGGAAAAGATGAAAGTCCGGGTAAACGGTGAGGAGAAGTCGGGATGTTTTATGGAGTTTGCAAAAGGCCTGGATATAGATTCCCGGAGCGAGAAGGATATGGCTCTCATTGAGAAGCTGGAATTTACCCACAACGCTTCCTTTCTGAAAGATATGTGCAACATGGAAGCCCTTGATTTTCTCTGCGGCCAGGTTGACAGGCATGGCGCCAACATGTTTTATCAGTTAAGCGAGCCGGATGCCGGCGGAAAGCGCACCATAGTGGGTCTTCAGGGAATCGACAATGACCTTGCGTTTGGAGATATGGATAATCTGAGGACGCGGACACAGGGAGCGACAGAAAAAAGTATGACCTTTATTGGCCGGGAACTGGCAGAGAATATCGCAAAACTTGATAAATCCACTCTGGAGTTTGCCCTGGGAGATCTGATTCCTCAAAGCCAGATTGATCGCATGGCAAAGAGGGTGGAGAAATTTCAGAAACATATGAAGGAAAACATGGTGCTTGTGGAGCCGGAGGGGTGGAAACAGGTTGAAAAGCTGGTCAATCATATGGAGTCCGGAGGGAAGCTTTCAAAAGATATGGTTGAATTTGAACAGGATGCTCCGGGAAAATCTCTCTTGACGGATGAGCAGGCGGACAGAAAAAAGCAAAACTATATCAATGGGATAGAAAGTATCTGTACGAATTCCGGCAATAAGATAAACGCGGAACATAAAGACTCGGTGATAAAACTCGCTGTTGAAGCTGCCAAAGAAGATGTGGCACAGGTCAGAAAAGAAAGGACAAAGCCGTTCCAAAAAGCCGCTGTCAGCTTTCACGAGCTGCAAAAGCAGGAGATGGAGGCATCCGCCGGAAGGAAGCCAAGGATTGTCATAGGAAAAAGGCCTGAAAGGCAGGCTGCAAAAGGAATGGAACATGCAGGAAAGAAACCGCAGGGGATGGAGATAGGGAAATGATGGATGAACAGTGGAAGCAGTTGAAAATTATCAAAGATTTTTTCCAGATCCAGGAGGACGGCCAGATGCCGGAGGGCTCGAAGCTTCTTCTGGATGCCACGGAGCTTAAGATTTTTGAGAAGGGTGAGGATATGGTGACCGTTGGAAATCCTCCGGATGACGGCATGTACATCATTCTGGAGGGGGAAGCCCATGTGCTGACCGGAGACGGGCTTTTAATCAATGAGCTGGGAGCAGGGGACGTTGTGGGAGAACTTGCCCTGATTAAAGACGGGGTAAGGAAAGCTACGGTCCGGGCCGTCACGCCGGCCGTCTGCGCCAACATTGCGAGAAATCTGTTTCTGGAGATTGCCAATGCCAACCACAAGGTCTATGGGGCTCTCCTGGAGCTTTTATATACCAAGACGACACAGATGGTGACAGAGCGGGAGCGCCTTCGGTCGGAGCTTGAGATTGCGTCCCGGATCCAGACAGGATTTCTTCCCAAATCCTTTGGGGAATTCTGTAAGATGGAAAATGTGAAGATTACCGCCAGGATGAAACCGGCCAAAGAGGTAGGCGGAGATTTCTATGATATCTTCCGCATTGACGAGCGCAGACTGTGTTTTCTGGTGGCGGATGTGTCGGGAAAGGGAGTGCCGGCTGCCCTCTTCATGACTCTGGCAAAGACCCATATTAAAAATTATATGATGCTGGATATGCCTGTGGCGGAGGTGGTGGGGCTGGTGAATAACCGGCTGAATGAGGACAATGAGGAAGAATTGTTTGTCACTGTGTTTGTCTGTGTCCTTGATACGGATACGGGAAAGCTTACTTTTGTAAACGGAGGCCATAACAAGCCGTTTATCAGCAAAGAAGGGAAGCCTTTTAAACAGCTGGACTGCAAGGTGGATTGTGCTGTGGGAATCATGGAAGATATGCCGTACAGAGAGCAGTCCACAGAACTGATGCCCGGTGATTGTTTCTGTCTCTACACAGACGGAGTGCCGGAGGCCTTTGATATCAATGGGGAGATGTTCTCAGATCAGGGAACGGAAGATGCCTTAAACCGTCATATGGAGGAGGCAAAAGAACCGGAGATTTTTATTGAGCGGATCTATGAAGAGGTGGAAGCGTTTACAAGAGGAGCGGCACAGTCCGACGATATTACCATGGTGTATCTGGCAAGATAAGGGGGCAGAAGATGGAAGAGGGCCTTTGTGTAAGATTCTGGGGAACCAGAGGTTCCATGGCGGCTCCTTATGGAGACAGGATGGAGTTTGGGGGAAATACGAGCTGTGTGTCCGTAGACTGGCCGGAGGGAATCGCCGTATTTGACGGAGGTACCGGTATCATGGAGTTAGGGAACCGGCTTAAAGAGGTTAAGTCAAAGGGGCTCTGGAGAAAGGAGCATGCGATCCATATCTTTGTAAGCCATCTTCATATGGACCATATCATCGGACTTTTTATGTTTCCCTGTCTGTTTGAAAAGGAGATGGCAGTGGAGCTTTATGGCCCCTGTGAGGTCGGAAAGTCTTTTCGGGAACGTTTCTGGACGGCGATGGATCATCCTTTTTGGCCGGTGACTATGGCGCAGACGGCAGCCAAAGTTACCTGGCATGATACGAAGGATAAAGATATCTGGAATCTGCCGGGTGAAGTGGCTGTCAGAGTCATGAAATCCAATCACCCCAATGGCTGTGTCATATACCGGCTGGAGAGAAAGAAACAGTCCGTGGTTTATGGACTGGACTGCGAGCTGGGAGAGGACAGGGAATTTAAAAAGAGGTATAGAGAGTTTGCGGATGGCTGTAACATGCTGATTTTTGATGCCCCTTATGATGAAAAGGAATACGCAAAATATGCAGGATTTGGGCACAGTTTCTGGCAGCAGGGTGTGGAGATGGCAAAGGAGTGCAAAACCGGGTGCCTGTATATCAGCCACCATGAATGGGGGCGGACGGACAGACAATTAAAGGACATGGAACAGGCGGCACAGGCCGGGGAGTGGAACGGAAACGTCGTCTTTGCCAGAGAGGGGACGCGGGTGTCCCTGACGGAAGAAAGGGAAGAGGCTGCTGCCATGGAAGGGGCGTGTATCCGTCCGGACGAGGAAGAAAAAAGAGAGGAAAAAGAGGGTGGAAGGGAAAGCAATGAAGAGTAAAGCCGGAAAAATTACTGTCATAGCCACAGCGGCTGTCACACTGTTGTCTTTCATAGTATTCTATTTCGGCACGGCCGGATTCTGGGATATGGGTGTTTTGGACCGGCTCAACCAGAGGGTGTCCGTAACCAATAAAAAGATCTATGTGATTGGAATTGATGACAGAACCTTGGAGCAATACGGGCCTGTGAATACCTGGAGCCGGCATATCCCGGCACAGCTGGTGGAATTGTTAAACAGGGATACGAAGGCCCGGCCGGCAGTTATCGGATTCGATGTGATTTACAGTGAAAAGGCAGATGAGGAAGGCGACAGACATTTTGCCGATGCCTGTAAGGCGGCCGGCAATGTAGTGGCTGCTCTCAGCTTTTCTTTTAAAGAAATGCCGGAGAGGGATGAAAAAGGCAGAATGGTCTACAATCCTTACCATGTGGATTATGTCATAGAACCTTATGGGGAGCTGAAAGACAGCGTAATCTGCGGGTATGCCAACACAGCTGTGGACCGTGACGGATTTGTGCGCCAGGCCATGGCATATCTGGACTATGAAGGTGAGAGAGTTTACAGTCTTTCCTCTCAGGTTTACAAGAATTATCAGGAAAGTCAGGGGAAGGAAGCAGTATTTCCAGCCGTGTACGGAAGAGGGAACCGGTATTACTTTTCCTATTCGGGGAAGCCAGGCGGATATAATGTGGTGTCCATGGCCGACGTGCTGAACGGGACGGTCGATCCGGGGCTGTTTCGGGATGCCATCGTGCTGGTGGGGGCATATGCAGTGGGAATGCAGGATTCCTACTCCCCGTCCATATCCCACAACAGTCAGATGTACGGAGTGGAGATTCATGCCAATATTATCGACGCATTGTTAAAAGGAGAGACGCAGCTGCCTGTTTCGCCTCTTCTTTACGGCGCAGTATCGGCCTTTCTCTGCGGAATCTTTTTCGCGGTCATCCGAAGGGCAAAAATCATACCGGTTTCTGTGGGGACCGGTATCCTGGTTGTTCTCGATGTGCTGTTTGCCAGGTTTATGTATGGACAGGGAATCCTGGTTCCCGTGGTCCTGGTTCCTGTCGTGCTGCTTCTGATTTATGGGGAACGGGTCATAGAAGGGTACCTGGCAGAAATTCTTCGCAGGCGGAGAGTCGTGAATGTGTTCAAACAATATGTGGCGCCCCAGATTGTGGAGAAAATCAGCAAAGATACGGATTTTGAACTGGTTCTTGGAGGCGAGAACAGGCATATTGCCGTGCTGTTTGTGGATATCCGGGGATTTACCACCATGTCGGAAAGTCTCAGGCCCGAAGAGGTGGTGGAGATTCTCAATGAATATTTGAGTCTGACCACCAAATCCATCTTTGACAACGGCGGTACTCTGGATAAATTTGTGGGTGACGCTACCATGGCCGTATTTAATGCTCCTTTTGCTCTGGATGATTACATTTTTAAAGCGGTATGTACAGCATGGGACATGAAGGCCGGGGCAGACGCCATTGCGGAAAAGTTTGAAAAGCGTTTCGGAAAAAGTGTGGCGTTTGGAATCGGCGTCAACTGCGGAGAGGCGGTCGTTGGCAATATCGGTTGTGAATTCCGTATGGATTACACTGCCATCGGCGATACAGTGAACACGGCGGCGCGGTTGGAGAGCAACGCAAAACGAGGACAGATCCTTATCAGTGAAGCGGTCTATGAGGCGGTAAAGGACCGGGTGGAGGTGACGCCCATCGGAGAGATTCCACTGAAAGGAAAGAGTAAAGGTGTGTTTGTGTATCAGGTAGATGAAGTGAGAAAAGGGTGAAAGAAAAGTGTTTCACCCATACCTGTTTGTACCCGATAAAGCGGGGCAGGCCCTGCTGTGAAAGGTGCACAGAATGAAGGAAATGATGGGAAGAAAAAAAGTAATTGCAGTTTATATGGCCATTTTCTGGGGACTTCTTGGGTTTTTGTGGCTTCTTCTGGTGTGTGCGGCAGCGATTCCCAATGAGACGCTTAAGGGACATATGGAAGAAAGTGCCCTGTCCTACAAAGAGAAGGAAGCATTTTCCTTTGAAAGAGGAAAGAAATGGAATGGCATCAGCGATAATTATGCGGATACGATTCTGTTAAATGTAAGCTGGAATATGGGAAAGGGAAATCCCCTGCTCTCTTCTCTGGATACCTGGTATTACAGCGGAGAAGGGTTTGGGGAAAATGCCGGACTGTATCTGGCGGTCACGGAAGGTGCGGAGCCGGACACAGATTATACAAGATACTGGCACGGGTCGGCTGTCTTTGTCCGTCTTTTCCATCTTATTATGGATGTAAAAGGGATAAAAAGAATGGGATTTCTGGCGGCAATGGGGTTAGCAGCAGTGACTGTGGCGATGCTGTTTGCCAGAAAGCATTATGATATTGGCATGGGATTTCTCTTGTCCATGGGGGCGGTTCAGATATGGAATATTGGTTTAAGCCTGGAATATGAACCGGCATTTGTGATCTGCTTTCTTTTATGTCCGCTGTACCTCTGGACGGAGAGAATGGGGGATGGATACATAACCTGTCTTTCTCTTGCAGGGGGAGTCCTGATTGCTTTTTTTGATTTCCTCACCACAGAGACGGCAGTGCTCCTGGTGCCTTTAATTCTGGTGATTGCCGTGAGGACGAAGGAGAAACGGCTGGGAGACGGAAAAAAAAGCTTTTGTATGTTGTTTTTGTGCGGAATCTGCTGGGGATTTGCTTATATGGGAACCTTTCTGGTGAAATGGGCGGCGGCCTCTCTGGTTACAGGGGAGAACAAGTTCCTTTTGGCCCTTTCTTCTGCCGGGGAGCGGGTAAACGGTGCATTGCCGGGAGAGCACGCAGACGGACTGGCAAGAATTCCCATGGCGGTGGCGGCGAATCTGACAATGATGTTTTACGGTGAAGCCAGAGTGGAGCCTTTAAGAGTGGCGGCCGGAATGGCGGTATCCTTTCTGATATTGGGCTCTGTTCTTTACCTGTTCCATAAGAAGAAGGGAAATGGAACCGGAATCAGGATGCTCCTGCTTCCTGGCGGTGTGGTATTGCTGCGGTACATGGTCTTAAGCAATCATTCTTATCTCCATGAATTTTTTACTTACCGTGCTCTTATAAGCCCGGTGTTAGCAGTTTTTTTAAGTCTGGCTCTTTCCACAGAGCTTCCTGCGTTTGGAAGAAGGAAGAGAAGCCGGAAAAGGGGGAGGACAGATGGAGGAAAGGCAGATGGAGGGAAGGCAGGCAGAGGAAAGGCAGACAGAGGAAAGGCAGATAGAGAGAAAACAGACAGAGGGAAGACAGGTGACGGAAGGATGTAAAAGCCATGAAAGAGATCGAACTTACGATTCTTATGCCCTGTCTCAATGAGAGCAGGAGTCTTGCGTGGTGCCTGAAGGAGGGAGAGACTTATGTGAAAACAAACGGTATTTCGGCAGAAATTGTGGTTGCCGATAATGGCAGTACGGATGAGTCCCCCAGAATTGCCAGAGAGTGCGGTGCAAGGGTGGTGACGGTTGCAGAGAAAGGATATGGCAATGCCCTGATCGCCGGAATCCGTGAGTCACGGGGGAAATATATCATTATGGGAGATTGTGACGGCAGCTACGATTTTTCTCAGTGCGGTTTCATTCTTGAGAAGCTTCGGGAAGGATATGGACTGGTGGTGGGAAACCGCTATCAGGGAGGAATCGAAAAGGGCGCCATGCCTTTTTGGCATCGGTATTTCGGAGTTCCTCTTTTGTCTCTCATGGGGAGATGGAGGTATCAGGTGGAAATCGGAGATTTCCACTGCGGAATCAGGGGATTTGACCGGAGGAAAGCATTAAGTCTGAATCTTCAGTGCGGCGGAATGGAGTTCGCCACAGAACTTATCGGAAAGTTTGCAAAGTCAGGAGAGAAAGTCTGTCAGGTTCCTGTGAGGCTGCGGCGGGATTTAAGAGGCGGTCCCTCCCATCTTCGGGCGATTCCTGACGGGTGGAGGCATGTGAGGCTGATGCTTTCGCGGGACGGTTGCGTTACAGGACGCTCGTTACATTAATATAAGCAGGAGGATTGTGTGGTGAAAAAAAGGTGGAAAGGGCTGTGTGCACTGTGGATCGTACTGGCGTTGGTGATTGGTACTTTCCCGGTTGCAGGAGCAGTAGAGGATGTGCCTGAATCGGCCGCAGCGGCAGTAAGTGAAGATGCGGGCGATGATGAAAGTCAGGTGCTGGAAGAATCAGGAAGCATAGAGAACTCTTTGGAGGAAAAGCCGGAAACTGACAGTTCTGAGATGGGGAATATGGAGTCAGCTGAGAAAGAGAACACGGAGAGTCTGACAGAGAACGAAGGAACCGCGGGAAGCTTGGCGGAGAATGAAGGAACTGGGGAAAGCTCTGCGGAAAAGGAAGGAGCCACGGGGAGTTCTGTGGAAGAGGAAGGAATTGCGGAGAGTTCTGCAGGAAAAGAAGAGGCCATGGGGGACTCCACAAAAGACGAAACGGGTACGGCCCCGGGACAAAGTGTGGAATCGAGAACCGATGAAGGAACAGAGGAGACAGCTTTAAAAGAGGGCGAGAAGGAGTCTGGGAAATCAGAGGAAAGCGGCTCTGTGGAAGAAACATCTGCGGAGGAAAGTTCCGCAGAGGAAAGCCCTTCCAGAGAGGATAACAAAAAGGAGATAATGGAGACGACAGCTCCGGCATTCACAGCTCCGGAGCAGCCGCAACGTACGGCGTTTTCGGCCAGAGCAGCGGCGGCCAGAGAGGTGGTGGCCACATCAGCGAATGCATGGTTGTATGTGGGGAGTGATGAGATTAAAATTAATGAAACATATTTAGGTGATAAAGAAAGTACTCCTTTATATAGACAACAGGTTACAGTTCAGTTTGATGTATCTTTTGGCAGCCAGAGCGGGATGAAGGATATTACAGTACCTGCAGATAAAAAGTTAAACGGATGGAATCTGTGGAAGTTTAATGAAAGCGGTTATGTGGCAGAAGATTTAGGAAAATTAGAACTTACCGGTCAGATTTCGGCAGACGAGTATCTAAATTTTAGTATAGACAATATTTATTCATTTTTATTAATTGAACCCTTATGGAGAAATGCCAGTGATATTCTGGACGGGGATTCTCTTGTAATGAATATTGGCGACAGCTGTAACCTGTCGGAAGGAACCTGGCAGGTAAGCGGCGACACCACCGTGTATACCGTAGATACCAGAGGAAGTACTGTATATGCAGCCAGAAGCGGAACATTTATATTCAGTAACAATTTATCACCCTGACCGTCCCGGGCAAAAATCCATTGAAAATCGCCTGTGGCGATGGGATTTTTGCCTTCTATATCCACGTTTTCTTACGGTCAGCGCAGCAAGTGTGCAGACCTACTGAACAGTTACGTCCTATTTTTTATTGGCTTTCTCCACATGTACGTTTTTTCCTTTTATCTTTACGTGGTTCATGGCCTCCATAACCACATCCGCCTGACTCCTTGGCACCTCCACAAAGGTATATTTATCATACATGTCAATGCTTCCCACCAGGCGGCCCGGCATACCGGATTCCCCGGCAATGGCGCCCAGGATATCCCCCGGCCGCACATTCTGGTTCTTTCCCAGATTGATAAACAGCCTGGTCATGGCATTCTTTGCGCCCCTTCTGTCCTCATACTCCTCCATCTCATCATAGCGTCCATGCCGTCTCTGGCCGCGGCCTCTCCTGTCCTGTCCCTCCAGACGGCGTCCCAGATTATCCAGGTCTCTGAGTGGCCTCGTATCTTCGGCAATATCCTCGTAATCATCTCCCATGGCCATTTTCAGAAAACCCGCGGCCAGCTCCATGGAAGTATACTCCTCCGCCAGCAGGCGTTTCTCAATGATATCCGCCATCCGCTCCAGCCCGCCTTCCGCGAGTACCTCCTGAACCTCATCCAGAATTTTTTCTGCTTTGATTGCCGTCACGTCGTTTAAAGACGGAATGGGCTGGGGAACGATCTTTGTCTTACAGAATCTCTGAATATCCCGCAGCTTATAAACCTCGTTTCCCACTGCCAGGCTGAAGGCCCGTCCTTCCCGGCCGGCGCGCCCCGTTCGGCCAATCCTGTGGACATAATATTCATCGTCCTGGGGAATGTCATAATTGAACACCGCCTCCACATCGTCCACATCAATTCCTCTGGCCGCCACGTCTGTGGCCACCAGAATCTCCGTAGCGCCATTACGGAAGCTGTCCATGACGCGGTCTCTCTGCTCCTGTTTCAAATCGCCGTGGAGGCCTTCTGCAAAATATCCGCGGCCCTGAAGGGCCTGTACCAGTTCATCCACCTGCTTTTTTGTATTGCAGAACACCACAGAAAGCTTCGGAGAATACAAATCCAGAAGGCGGCACATGACCTCCACCTTGTTTCTGGGCTTTACCTCGTAATAATACTGGGTTACCTTTGGTACGGTCAGCTCCTTTTTTACCACCTTCACCATCACCGGTTCTTTCTGGAACCGCTTCGCAATGTCTGCGATGGCCTGGGGCATGGTAGCAGAAAACATCACAGTCTGACGTTCCTCCGGCATCTGGCTTAAAATGGTTTCCATGTCCTCAAGAAAACCCATATTGAGCATTTCATCCGCCTCATCGAGAACCACCGTGTGGATATCGTCTGTGCGGATGGTTTTTCGTCTCATATGATCCATGACGCGTCCCGGGGTGCCTACAATGATCTGGACTCCCCCCTTTAAGGAACGAATCTGTTTTACAATCTCCTGGCCTCCATACACAGGGAGCACCTTGATTCCCGATGTAAATTTGGCCAGACGGCGGATTTCCTCTGCCACCTGAATGGCCAGCTCTCTTGTCGGGCAGAGAATGATGGCTTGGGTCTTTTTACTTCCTGAATCCATTTTCTGAAGCAGGGGAATTGCAAATGCCGCGGTCTTCCCTGTCCCCGTCTGGGCCTGGCCGATCATATCCCGGCCATCCATCTGCACCGGAATTGCCTGAGCCTGAATAGGTGATGCCGCCTCAAATCCCATGTCCGTCACTGCCCGGAGAATTTTTTCCTCTAAGTTTAAGTCTTCAAATTTTACTGTTTCCATCTATGTTCCTTTCTTTTTGCGATACCTTCAAAAAAAGAGAAGATTTCAGGTTTCCCCGAATCTTCTCCAGTGATAACAGTATTAACTATAACCGAAGGTATCCGCTTTTGTCAAGCACTTCCTTCTTTCAATTCCGTCATATGGCTACTATTCACGAGGTGCATCTTCTTGCCCGCGTACCGCGGACAAGAAGCATCGGGCGTCCGCCCGATGTGGAAAACCGAGCGAAAACAGCCTTACAAGCGAGCTTGACGTCTGTTTTCGTTCGGTTTTCCCCGCCCTGTGAACTATAACGTTATATGGCAGGCCACCTTATGGCCGGGTGAAACCTCTCTCATGCAGGGAGCCTCCATCCGGCAGCGGTCTGTGGCATACCGGCATCTGGTGTGGAATACGCAGCCCTTAAACTTGTCAGTCCGCATGGGACGCTCCCCTTCAAGAATCTCCGGTTTTCTGCGCCCCGAAGCAAGGTCGGGAACGGAAGAAAACAGCGCCTGAGTATAGGGATGAAGCGGCTTTTCAAATAACTGTTCGGTCTCGGCTTCCTCCACCAGAGAACCCAGATACATGACTCCTATCCTGTTGGAAATATAACGGATGACTCCGATATCATGGGAGATAAAAAGAAGACTTAAACTCATCTCCTTTTGCAGCCGCTTTAACATATTCAGAATTTGAGCCTGAATGGAGACATCCAGGGCCGATACAGGCTCATCACAGATAATCAGCTTCGGGTTAATAATCAGGGCCCTTGCAATACCAAGGCGCTGTACCTGGCCTCCGGAAAGCTCATGGGGATACCGAAAATAATGTTCCTCTGCAAGGCCCACCTTTTCCAATATATCTATGACAGCCCTCCGACGGCTCTCACCATCGCCGATCTTCTGAATAATTAACGGTTCCTCCAGCAGAGAGCCTATCCTCTGTCTCGGATTCAGGGAAGACAGCGGATCCTGGAACACAAGCTGGATTTCCTTTCTCAGGGGGCGCATTTCCTTATCCGAAAGTTTTGTAAGATCCTTTCCTTCATATAAAATTTCCCCTTCATCCGGATGGAGCAACCCCAGAATCGCCCGGCCCGTGGTGGTTTTTCCACATCCGGACTCTCCTACAAGGCCATAGGTCTCCCCTTCATAGAGGGCAAGACACATATCGCAGATCGCATTCATATGGTCTACCGGTTTAAACAGCTTTCCCAACGGACCGTAAACGGGATATCGTTTTTTGAGGCCCTTTACTTCAAGAAGCGGTTCTCTCATATGGCACTTTCCTCCCGTTTTTTCTCATTTCCCACACGGGGATTCCAACATTTTACTTTATGGCCCGGCGCAGTTTCCACTGCCGGCGGCTCACTGCTCCTGCATTGTTCTGTCGCATAGGGACACCTTGTGCAGAAATGACATCCCACGGGAATTTGAGACAATGGCGGAACAGTCCCTGTGATTACATGAAGCGGCTTCTCCCTGTCCACATCCAAATGTGGAATGCAGTCGAGAAGACCCTGGGTATAGGGGTGCATGGGGTTGTCAAACAGCTCTTCTGTTTTTGCCTCTTCCACAATCTGTCCGAGATACATGACACGTACGCTGTGACAGATTTGGGCCATGACACTTAAATCATGAGTAATCAGAAGAATCGCCATTCCTAACTTCTGATTCAGTTCCGAAAGCAGGCGCAGGATCTGGTTCTGAATTGTCACATCTAAGGCTGTTGTGGGTTCATCGGCAATCAAAAGACTTGGTTCACAGGCCAGGGCCATGGAGATCATGACTCTCTGCTGCATACCGCCGGAAAGTTCATAGGGATACTGTTTGACACACCGCTCCGGATATGGAACTCCTGTGAGGCGCAGCAGCTCGATACTGCGGGCTCTGGCATCCTGCCTGGACATTTTTTTATGAAGAAACAGTACCTCCTCCATCTGCCTTCCCACAGTCAGAACCGGATTCAGGGAAGTAAGCGGATCCTGGAAGATTACGGAAATTCTGTTTCCGCGAATATTCTGCATTTGTGCCAGCGGAAGCTTTAAGATCTCCTGTCCTTCAAATACAACTCTTCCCTCATACTCCACATCCGCTTCGTATTCTCTGAGGCGCAGGATGGACTGGGACATGACACTTTTTCCGGAGCCCGATTCTCCTACTACCCCCACAATTTCCCCGGGATGAATCGTCATGCTGACACCGGACACGGCCGGAAGGCGTTTCTTTCTGTCACGAAAATATACATGGAAATTCTCCATTTCCAAAAGAGGCTTATTGTTTGTTTCCATCAGCCTTTCCGCCCTCCTTTCACACGGGGATCCAGAAAGTCTCGGAGTCCGTCTCCCAAAAGATTCAAGCTGAGAACCGATATAATGACAAAGGCCCCCGGAAAAATTGCAGTCCACGGTGCTTTGGAAAGCACCTGCTTGCTGGCCTGAAGAATATTTCCCCAGCTGGCTGCCGGAGCAGGAATGCCCACTCCCAAAAAGCTTAAGGATGCCTCAGAAATAATGGCCTGAGCAAAAATAAAGGATGCCTGTACAGTCAGGGACGAAACTACACTGGGAAGAATAATCTTCCACAAAATCCGGAAATCACTGGCACCCTGTATTTTTGCGGCCTCCACATAAACCTGCTCCCTGGCCACTAAGGCCCCCGCCCTTACCACGCGGGCAATGCTGGGCGTATATACCACCGTCAGCGCCAGGATTACATTCCAGATAGATGCTCCAAGAGCCGCCATTAGGGCAACCGCCAGAAGGACTCCGGGAATTGCGATCAGTCCGTCACAAATACGCATCAGGATATTGTCCAGAATCTTAAAATAGCTGGCATAAATTCCAATAATCGTTCCCAGAATGGAAGAGAAAATCGTCACAGCTCCCCCAACGCAAATGGAAACCCGCGCTCCGTGCATAACGCGAATAAATAAATCCCTTCCAAATTCATCAGTACCGAAAATATGTTCTGCCCCGGGTGGTTTCAGCCTGTCCAAAACTTTCATCTCATTTGGGTCCACAGAGCTGACAGCCGGAAGAATCAGGGCTGCCAGTACAATAATAGCCATACCCACAAGACCGATTATAAGGGCCGGATTGGACAGGAATTTTTCTTTTCTCAGGCGGCGCTGTTCCTCAAGAATCGCCTGACTTCGCTCTTTTGCAGCAGCTTGTTTTTTTTCTTCTGTCACTTTGCCACCCCCTATTTCTTTCCAAGCTGAATACGCGGGTCGACCATTCCATACAGAATATCCACTGTAAGGTTCACGCCCACATACAATAAAGTTACAAACAGAACGACTCCCTGGATCACATAAATGTCGCGCCTGTTGATAGCATTAATAGTAAGAAGTCCGATTCCAGGTATATTGAACAGAGTTTCCGTCACGATGGCCCCTGTGATCAGAGTTCCAAAAGACTGGCCCACAACCGTTAAAACCGATGGCGCTGCATTTTTTAATGCATGGACTAAAAGAACGGTCCGCTCCTTCAGGCCTTTTGATCTGGCTGTGCGGATATAATTCAGATAAAGCACGTCTATCACAGAAGAACGGGTCATTCTGGTAATCAGAGCTGCCTGAACCGTACTTAGAGAAAGGGCCGGGAGAATCAAATATCTCAGGTGATTCCAAAGCCCATCCTTTAATGGGGCGTAACCGGCCACTGGCAGCCACTGCAGTTTTACCCCGAAGAACAGCATGAAAAACATACCCAGTAAGAAACCAGGAACTGCAATGCCAAATAGTGTGCTGGTGACGAGGGCCAGATCCACTGCGGTTCCGCGCTTATATGCCGCCAGAATTCCAAAGGGGATGGCAAAAACCAGCGCAAAAAGCTCTGCTAACAGCGCAAGGCTTAATGTCGGCAGAAAATACTGACCGATTGCAGAAAGCACAGACTGCTGCAAAAACAGTGATTCTCCCCAATCGCCTTTAAGCACCTTGCCAAGCCAGTCAAAATACTGAACCAGAAACGGCCGGTTGAATCCCAATGCTTCATTCAGGGCATCCAGTTCTTCTTTGGTGGCTTCCATGCCCAGCATGGCCGTTGCCGGCCCGCCGGGCATCAGATATGTAATCAGAAAAACTGCTACGGAAACCACAAAAAGCGTCGGAATTAGGGAAACAATTCGTTTAATTATGTAGGAAAACATATCTTCTCCTCATTCCTTCCAAGTGGTTACTCTTTATTTGGCTACTTTTGCATTCCAATATACGGGATAGTGGAAAAATTCAAAGTTCTCTATTTTCTGGCTGGTTGCAGTAACTCCACTGAAGTGACCAAGTACGCTGGCCGCGCCATATTCATACAGGAATGTCTGAAGATTATTCCAGTTTTCCTTTGCTTCCTCATTGCTGGCCGCAAAACGGATCGCATTAACTCCCTCATTTACTTCCTTCACATCAAGTCCGGCCCATCCCGGGTTTACAACGGAAAGCTGGGACGGAAGAAGCTGGTAAGAGTTACTGGTGATATAGATATCAAACTGTGCCGGATCACTTCTGTGTTCCATGAATACCGGGAAATCATAGGTTTCCACTTCCGCGTTGAATCCGGCCTGACGAAGCTGCTCTTGAACCACCAGTGTTGCATTGTACATTTCCTGATAATCAGGTGTTGTCACAAGACGGATTTTTTCTCCATTATAACCGGCTTTCGCGAGAAGTTCTTTTGCCTTTTCAGCATTGCCCTGATTATAGTATTCTTCTCCGCCTTTTACAGCCCACTGCTCCTGCTTTAGGTTCATGTAACCTGGATCCAAAATATAAAGATTCGGATTTCCATAGCTTCCATACATGATTTCTTCCATATTAAGAGCTGCCAGAACTGCCAGGCGAAGATCCTGATTTACCATAATTCCCTGGCTGGTATTGATAAACAGGGTCAGAGTTCCGCCTGTCTTTGTGTGAAGGTTTACACCGGGCATTGCCGCCACTTCGTCATACCGCTCCAACGGGATATCTTCGGCTGCATCATATTCCCCCGTCTGGATCCCTGCAATACGGGTAGCGTCATCACTGACAAAACGGAAATAAATATTTTCCGTGCTTGCCTCTCTCTTTCCTGCAAAACCACTGGTTTCTCCTTCCGGAGACTGATAGTCGCTGTTCTTTACCAAATGAATGTACTGATCCTGCTTCCACTCCTGAAGCTTATAGGGGCCGGTTCCGATAAACTCCTGTAAGCCTTCCGGTCCTGCCGCATCAACCACCTCTTTCGGGGAGATAGCCGCAAACTGGGACGGGGCGGCAAGAAGAATCAAAATATCAGACGCCGCATGCTCCACGGTCATGGTCACCGTATAGGTATCCACGGTTTCAAATACGGAAGTTCCAAGAATTGCCTTTGCCTTTGCAGATGTCTGCAGCCAGCGGTTCATGGAAGCCGTCACATCCTCAGCCGTCATTTCCTTTCCGTTATGGAACTTAACTCCTTCCCGAAGCTTAAAAGTGTAAACAAGGCCATCTTCGCTGATATCGCAGGACTCAGCCAGTACCGGCTGCGGCGTATAAGTGTTGTCCATCATATACAGTCCCTCAAAAATATGCATTGCGATTCCGTCTGCAATGTTGGAAGAGGATGTCATAGAATCCAGGGTCGGCGGCTGAGCCGTTGCGGCAATGTTCATGGTATCCTTATACTCTGCCGCCGGGGCAGCTGAGCTGGTTTCCGCCGCTTTTGTCTCAGCAGCCTGTGTTCCCCCTGCCGCTGCCGTTGTTTCCGCTGCCTCCGAAGCCTTTGTTTCTGTTTGTGCCTGACTGCCGCACGCAGTCAAAGACAAAACAATACCAAGACCCAAGGCAAGAATTCTTGTGATTTTGTTTCTTCTCATACCTTTTCTCCTATTCTTTTCTGTATTTTGCATTGAAAATGTAAAACCTTCAACCACAAAAACAGTTTATAAAATTGTTCCATTCTTTGTCAATCAGGTCTGGTAAGTATTGTTTTTTTCAATTAATACTAACTTTTAAAAATATTTTTAAAATAGAAAAGGCATTTCCCGTTTCATCTTGGGAAATGCCTTTTACAATTTTTTCAGTTTTTCTACTTTTCTTTTTTATAACACAGATATCCCATAGCCGCAAGGATGCCCACCGCATAGATTACGAAGGTACAGGCAAACGGCAGCTTCACATGAACAGAATAAATAAAGCCGGCAGTCAGGGAACCCGCAATACTTCCCAGAGACTGGGTTGCATTGAAGAAACCCATAACCAGATTTTTTTGCGCGGGCTTTGCACTGTTCGCCACCATATTCTGAAGAACAGGAACACTGACAGAATAGCCTGCGTAAACGAGAACGCTGAAAGCAATAAAAAGACCGATAGGTACCGGAAGGGTGGTTCCCACAGCAGATAAGGCACAGATTGCCACCAGCACCACCATAGACTTTTTCACGTTTGTTTTATTGATAATCCACACACATAATGTCATATTAGAAATAAAGGAAACAAAACCAACACCGGCCTTAATAATTCCATTATAGGAAGAAGTCAGGCCCAGTTCATCCTTCAGGTAGTAGTTGAACGCCTGGTCAAAGCCTGTATTTCCAAAATTAATCAGAATATTTATTGCAAACAGCAGGGCAAAGGCCACACACATAAACTGGCGGCTGTCCAGAAAAGCCTGGAAAGGGTTGGCTTCCTTCACAAGCTTTTTCGCAGGAATCGCCTTTAAATCCGCAGCTACATCTGTCTCACAGATAAAGTAAAAAGCGACTGCCACGGCGATCAAAGTACCCGCCTGTACAAGGAACGTAAGCTTTACAGAAATTTCTCCTAAAAATCCTCCGATCATATAGCCGAAGGCACTGGCCACACTCTTGATGGTTGCGCTGTATGTAAGAAATTTCCCCTGGTCCTCGGGGTGTGAAACATTCACCACATAGGTCAGGAAACTCACGAAAATACCGCCTGTAAATAATCCTGCAAACATTCTGGCCAGAATAATCATAAGCTCTGTGGTGGCGTAAGCAAACCAGACCTGAGCGATTCCATATCCGCAGCAGCAAATCAGAAGCGACAGCTTTGAGGAAATATAAACGTTAATCTTTCCCCAGAACGGTGACATTAAAAAGTTCGTAAGCAGCATGGCTGCAAGCGCAACCCCGAACATATAATCGTGCAGATGCAGATCCTGAATGACTGTGGGTGTCACCGGATGAGCGAAGTTTGCCGCCAGGTTGAAAACCACCATGGCTGTAAAAAATGCAATAAACCTAGTCTTGTACTTCATTCTTTTTTGTTACCTTTCGTCCAAAATTAATCCCTTTACAAGTTTACGCGCATGGTATTCAATTGTCAAGGCGATTATACTTTAAACCGGTATCCCACACCCCATATGGTTTCAATATACTGCGGCTTCGCTGTATTCAATTCGATTTTTTCCCGGATCTTTTTAATATGCACGGTAACAGTGGCAATATCGCCGATGGACTCCATATCCCAGATTTTTGAAAACAGCTCCTCCTTTGTAAATACATGATTGGGATTCTGAGCCAGGAAGGTAAGAAGGTCAAATTCTTTTGTGGTAAAATTTTTCTCCTCTCCATTTACATAGACCCTGCGGGCTGTTTTATCAATTTTCAGGCCGCGGATTTCGATGATATCATTGGCCGGAACCCCGCTTCCGATCAATCTTTCATACCGGGACATATGTGCTTTTACACGGGCCACCATTTCACTCGGGCTAAAAGGCTTTGTAATATAATCGTCCGCCCCCAGCCCCAGGCCTCTGATTTTATCAATATCGTCCTTTTTGGCGGAAACCATGATGATCGGCGTATTTTTACTCTCACGAATTTTTTTACAGATTTCAAAACCGTCCACCCCCGGCAGCATCAAATCCAGAATGAACAGATCAAACTCCTCTTCCAAAGCACGCTTTAAGCCACTCTCTCCCTCATTTTCAATCTCCACCTCGAATCCTGAAAGCTCCAGATAATCTTTTTCAAGCTCTGCTATGCTCTCTTCATCTTCCACGATCAAAATTTTACTCATATCTTATCTCCTTCTAAACCATGATCTTTCTGAGTACAAAATGAATTTCCGTACCAATCCCCTCTTTACTGGTGGCCCAGATTTTTCCTCCATGATCCTCGATGATCTTTTTTACAATGGAAAGACCAATACCGCTTCCGCCTTTGGAGGAATTTCTGGACGAATCTGTCCTGTAAAACCGGTCAAAAATATACGGAAGCTCTTTGGGGCCAATTCCTTTTCCATTGTCCTCAATTCCGATCTGAATAAAATCTCCCACATCACGAATCCGGATATTAATAATCCCATTTTTTTTATCCATGTATTTCAGCGAGTTCCCAATGATATTGTTGATCACCCGTTTCATCTGCTCCGCATCGGCAATGACCATCACATCTTCGTCCACATAGTTAAAATACCCCAGTTCCACACCGCGGGCTTCCAGTTCCAGCCCCACCTCATCAATACAGTCCCGGAAATAGTTGGCAACATTGATTTTTGAGAAAGTATAAGGGATTTTATTGGTATCAATTTTAGAGTAAAAGGTCAGTTCATCAATGAGTCTGTCCATATCGTTGGCCTTATTATATATGGTTCGGATATACTTATCCAGTTTCTCCGGGGAAGATGCCACTCCGTCCATAATGCCTTCCACATAACCTTTAATGGCCGTAATTGGAGTCTTCAGGTCATGGGAAATGTTGCTGATCAGTTCCTTGTTTTCTTTATCATATTGTATCTTTTCCTCTGTGCTTTCTTTCAGACGGAGTCTCATTTCCTCGAAATTCTGACAAAGCTGCCCTATTTCATCATCGTCTTCAATTTCCAGAGTAAAATCCAGATTTCCATCTCTGATCTTTTTCGTGGCTTCCTGGAGTTTTCCTAAAGGACGCCAGATAGACTGGTAGACCCAGACCGTAAGGAAAGCTCCTGTAATAAATAAAATAAGGACACTGGTGAAAAACATTTCAAAAATCATGGATTTGATTTCCGGAATCACATCCAACACGTTGGTTACCAGGTACAGGCTCCCCTCCTCGCCGTCAGGAAACGTGAAATTTTTCTGTTTAATCAGGTGCTCTGTATTTCCATCCAGATAATTTCCCCAGTTAGACAGGTATTCCATATCCTCATAATCGGTAAACTCATTTGCCAGCTGGTCTGTGGCCTTTTGATCCCCTGTAAAAAAAGTATGACCTGCCTTGCGGACAATCAAAAAGGAATGCTTCATGGAAAGCCTTCCATTTAGATCAGCAAGATAAGTTTCATCCTCAAAATTATCTGTTTTTTCATTGATATCTCTGTCAATCTCTTTTTGTATGGATTCCGTAAGGCGGCTGAACACACGGATGGAGGCCCCCACCGACAAATCTACCTCCTCAGATAGACCATACGTCTGTCTGAATGCCCTGGCCTGATAGTTATTTAGGCCCATAACAGCCACATAAATCAGTGAGATCGGCACCACGGTTATGGTAAGAAACGCGATTGCAAGTCTCGTGCGAATTTTCATAAGCGGCAATGCGCCTCCTTTTTAATTTTATATCACTGTTCAGGACCGGAGTTAAAAGCAAACCCCTTAATACACAGACCTGCCGAACAGTTACACTTTTTATATAAGAATTATACCATATTTTAGAATGCCTGTTTATAAAACTATTATAAAATATGTTTTCCCCCAAAAGGAAAGCGGCCGATCTGATGCAGCCGGCCGCCCTTTTAAATATTTTTTTCTTTTACAGTTAAATGATTCCGGAGTTCTCCAAAATTTTTCTCTCCCAGGCAACCGTCTGCTCTTCCAGTTCTTTTACCTTTCCCGCCATATCGGAAACAAAGGCCTCGTCCTTAATGGAACCCAGATTGATCTTCACATTTAATAACGCCCCAAGAATCCCTGTTCTTGTCATCATGGTTCCCACAAGTCCATCTGTGACAGCGTTGGAATTTCCACGTGCGACCACAGCCTCCGCAATGGGGAAAATCTTTATGGCGGTCTCTGCAACGGAAAGCGGCACTTTTGCGGCTTCTTTAAGACCATTTTGCATGGCCTCTTTTCTGGCTGCTTTCTGCTCATCAGTATCCTTTGGCATGGAAAGAGCATCCATGTACAGGTTGAAAGACTCTGTATCCTTCTGAATTGCCAGAATCAGCTCCTTCCGGAGAACTGCCGCCTCAGCAGACAGCGCCTTCATTTCTCCTTCCACATCCGCGTACTTTGCTTTTCCAACTGTAAGATTCGCCACCATTTCTGCCAGCGCCGCTCCTATGGAGGCCGCCATGGCGGACACGCTGCCGCCGCCCGGAGCCGGAGCATCGGAGGCTGTAATTTCAGCAAATTTTTCGACTGTTAAATCCTTTAAATCCGCCACGTTTTATTCCTCCTCCAGAAGACGGTTCTCCATAATCTGCGCCGGGTCAAAATTGGCCACCTGGAGATAATACTCTGCACAGTCAATCAGGGCCTGCATCGGAAGAAGGCCGACAATTTCGCTTTCCAGAACCGGAACGCCGTAACGCTTTGCTTCCATCTTAACGGCCTCAAACGCACGATAAACGGCAGTCTTTGTATAATCCGTCAGATTCATGGAAACCTGTGCCAGATTTCTGTCCTCAAGCATAACACCAATAGCCTTGATATAATGATATCCGCCATTGATATTGCGGACGCGTCTTGCTATCTGATTCGCAATTTCCAGGTTGGAAGTTCCAAGATTCACATTATAAGCCACCAGCGGCATTCTTGCTCCTACTGCACTGACTCCGGCTGTGGGATGGGGTTTGTCCGGACCAAAATCCGGCGCCCATTTTTCTGTATCCTTCATTTTCTCAGCCATTCCCTCGAACTGGCCTTTACGGATACTTGCCAGATTGGTTCTGTGGGGAGCAGTTGCAGAATTTTCATATAAAAAACACGGAATTCCAAATTTTTCTCCTACGATCCCGGCAACTTCTTTTGCCAGCGCATCTGCCTCTTCTACGGTTGTGTTGCGGCAGGGAATAAAGGGAACCACATCCACAGCTCCCATTCTGGGATGCTGGCCCTCGTGCTTTGTCAGATCAATTAACTCCACAGCCTTCCCAAAAGATGCGACTACCGCATCCCGCAAGGGCTCCGGTTCCCCAATCACAGTAATCACGCAGCGGTTATGATTCGGATCCGTCTGATAGTCCAGCAGCCTTACGCCCTTTTTTCCTCTGAAGCAATCAACAATCTTTTCCACCTTTTCCAGATCACGTCCCTCACTGTAATTAGGTACGCATTCAATCAATTTGTTTCCCATCTTACCTGTCCTCCTTATTTTGATTCTCTCGTTGCAGTCTTCCGGATCTCCCCTGAATCGTTACTGCATAATACCCCCCATGCCTCGCTTACGTGGCACCACCATGCATAATCTTTTTCACCGGAACAAGCACCGCTTTTACACTGCTTTCTGCCTGGAATACCCACTTTGCCCCGGTAAAATCCCCAAAAGCCCAAAGTGTCTGTCCGCCTTTCAGCCCAAAGGTTTCTCCGGCCTCTGTACGGACAGTCATCTGCCCTTTATGGCAGTAAAGGATATGCTCCCCAAATCCATCCTGCAGTCCGGGGCATGGGTCTTTTCCGGTTTCCATTCTTTCCCCGTTTTTCATAAGAAGAGGGCTCATATCTCCTGTACAGCAGCCTTTCTTTAACATCAGGTTAAAATCTGTAACTTTTCCTCTGCTGACTGTCAAATCTCCGCCATCGAACCGATGAGGCATGAATTCTTTCAGATGAAGCCATTCCCCTCCATTATGGGATAAGTCAAGCTCCCCTTCCAGAGTCATAATAATTCTTTCATAATCCGGAAGAGCCGTAAAAGTGCTTTCCGGAAGGTCTACGGTTGCAGAACTCAAACGCCATAAAAAGTTCCGCTGTGCATAACTGCCTTCTTCTGGGGAAAGACACAGTTCCGTGGTCATACCTCCGCTCCAGGCGGAAGTATGGTATTCGCTCTCTTCTATTTTTCTGATCTGATAGTCTGCCATGAAAGCCTCGCTTTAGAATTCAATGGCCTCTCCCAGCGCTTCTTCCACCACACGCACCAGAGAGCCATCCTCAATGATTTTTTCACAGTAATTGATATCCTCGTACAGCTCGCGGTCCTCATCCAGACGTGCCACATGGCTTCTTACCAGATCGTAGGCCGCCTGGGTTCCCTTACCAAGGCCCTTATTTCCCCTCATATCAATCCCCTGGCATGCAACCATAAGCTCCATGGCCAGAACGCGGCGCACATTGCGTCCGATCTCTCCCGCCTGTCTTGCCGCGATGGTGCCCATGCTTACATGATCTTCCTGTCCGGCGGAGGAAGGAATGCTGTCCACGCTGGCCGGATGTGCCAGAACCTTATTTTCGGAAACCAGCGCGGCGGCGGAATACTGTACAATCATAAAGCCGGAATTTACACCGCCGTTGGGCGTTAAGAATGCCGGAAGTCCGCTGTAAGCCGGATTCACAAGGCGCTCAATTCTCCGCTCGGAAACGTCAGCCAGCTCGGACTCCGCAATCTTTAAAAAGTCAAAGCTCAAAGCCATGGGCTGTCCGTGGAAATTGCCGCCGGAAATTCCGCTTCTGTCCTCTTTGAAGATCAGCGGGTTATCTGTAACGGAGTTGATCTCAATATCCACACGTCCTTTTACGTAATTCACCGCATCCTTACTGGCACCGTGAATCTGCGGGCAGCAGCGCAGGGAATAGGCATCCTGTACGCGGATTTCACCCTGACGTGTCGCGTTTTTACTTCCCTCCAGAAGCTTCAGCAAATTTCTTGCTGTCGCCATCTGTCCTGCATGGGGCCGCACCTGATGGACTCTCGGATCCAGGGCATCCACCACGCCATTCTGCGCCTCAAAGGATAAAGCGGCCGCAATATCTGCTGCTTTTAACAAAGTAATCGCATCGTTAAGGGCATGAGCTCCAACGGAGGTCATCGCCTGAGTTCCGTTATTTAAAGCCAGTCCCTCTTTTGCGGAAAGCTCGATCACCGGAATCCCGGCCCGCTTCATGGCCTCTGCGCCGGGAAGCAGCTCCCCTTCATACCAGGCCATGCCCAGACCGATCATCGGAAGAACCATATGGGATAAGGGAGCCAGGTCTCCGGACGCACCCAGGGAACCCTTTTCCGGAATAAACGGAATCACGCCCTTATTTAACATGGCAATCATGGTCTCGATGGTTTCCAGACGGATTCCGGAAAAACCATTTGACAGATTGTTGATACGGAGCAGCAGAATTCCTCTCGTAATGTCCTTTGCAAACGGACTTCCCGCACCTACGGCATGGGTAATAATCAGATTTTTCTGAAGCAGCTTACATTCATCCTGGGAAATGACCACATCGCTGAATTTTCCGAATCCGGTGGTAATTCCATAAACCACCTTTCTTTCAGCTACCAGATCTTCCACCACCTGTCTGGATTCCAGAATTTTTTTACGGCTTCCCTCAGACAGAACCACCTCTGCACCCCCGCGGCAGACGGCGATAATTTCTTCGACCGTAAGATCATGGCCCGTAATCACAACGTTTTGCATATTACTCTCTCCTTTGCATTTTCCCTGCTACAATTTTTGTCTTTATTATACGTCAAAAACGTCAAAAAAGCGTCAAATACGAGCCATAAAACTGATTATTTGTCCAATCAGGCTTATGCTTTCTCACTTTTTTGCTTTAACATGCTAATATGGCAGTTTATTTAATTGCCGTTCCACTTCCGCCAGCAGACGGCCGGTTTCCGGATTCCTGATTTTCACAGAAATTTCTTTTCCCTTCTCATAATGCCTTCTGGCCCTCTTCTCCTCTCCCATTTTCAGACAGACCAGCGCCAGATACCCTTCCGTCCGTTCCAGTCCCCACCGGTACCGGTTCTTTTCCAGACAGTCCCTGGCCTTTTCCAGATATTCCAGGGCCTCCTGAAACTGCCCCCGCAGATAATACATCTGCCCGATGTTGGAGTAAATCTGTCCCATTCCATTGGTCCTTGTGACCCCCTCGCCCACAGACTGGGCCCGCCCGTAATAAGCCATGGCCTCATCATAAAATCCCTGTTGCCGGTACAGATCACCCAGGTAATTGTAGCAGGCGGCAGTTCCCGCGCCATAGCTTTCATGATTCAGACTCTGGAACAGGCTTAAGGACTGTAACAGCATGGTTTCCGCCATATCATACCTTCCCTTCTGCATGTAACAGAGTCCCTTTAACCGCATAAGCGTTGCATATTCTTCTTTTTTGCTTCCCGCCGGGCACTTAAGCCCCTGCTCCACAAACTGCTCCACTTTTTCCGTGTCCCCGATCTGGATTCCATAGAAAATCTGCTGCTTGATACACGCCAGAAGCGTCTCGTCATCCCCAAGTATCACCGCGAGGCCGGAGCTTTTCCGGATTGCCTCGGTTCCCGTATCATAATCCCCCATGGCAATGTCATACCGGCCTTTAATGTAATACATCTCCATCTTCATCTGGCGTATGGCATGAGAGTCCCCCTTTAAGCCGATCACCTGCCTGGCCAGCTCCAGCATCTTTTCCGCCCCGGTCATCACACTGAATTCATCTTCTGGCTCCGGACTGTCCGCATGGAGCACCGGGAAATTTTCGTTCATGACAGTATAAAACTCTTTCAGATAATAAATCTGGTACTTGTAGGATTGTACCTGATCATGGCACTTTTCATAGTGATATGCCGCCAGGGACAGGGATTTCACATTTCTCTCCGACTGTTCCCCATAGTATTCCGCCAGCATCCGGTGATAAAGAAGCGTTTTTCCATTGCTCTGCTTTTCATAGACATATTCCTGAAACAGCCGGTGGCTGAATTTGTAGTAAACATTCCACCCCACCAGAACCTCCTGAATCAGAAACGCCTCCTGGAGCCGTTCCAGCCGCTTTAAAAGCGTAAGTCTGTCAGTTCCCCTCATCAGGTATTCCAGTTCCTCAATGCCAATCTTTTCCGGAAATACGGACATGCATTCCAGAACTTCCCGCTCCTCCCCAGTCACCGACATAAGCCTGGTCTGAATAGCGAGATTTGTCTTAGCTGATTTTTCCAGAGTGAAGCCCTTTTTCCGGATTACATTTATCATTTCTCTGAGGAAAAATGCATTCCCTTCCGTGGAACGAAAAATAGAACGACGCTTTTCCAGCTCGTTGTCCAGTTCCGGCAGCATCCGGTGAATCATTTCCCCTGCCTCTTCCTCCGTAAAAGGCTCCAGGTGCAGCACACCCAGCCTGTCATTCCTCACCAACGGTTCCAAAGATGTCATGACCTCTGCTTCCCTGTTCTTACTGCATGTGCAGACAGCAAGAATCCTCCCGTCCGGTATGGCGTTCATGAGCCTGCTTAAAAGCTGAAGACTCATCCGGTCCATCCACTGGATATCATCAAATGCCAGCACAATCCTGTATTTCTTTGTAATCCGCTCAAAAAGTCCTGTCACCTCACGTTCTATTACAGAATAGGTCAGTTTCCGGCTGTCTGTTTCCTCTGCATTCCCCATGTTCATGATGATGGACAGGCGCCTTTCATCCTCCGGATACAAAATACTGCCAGGTCCGCCGTTTTCTTGAATCTGGTGCAGCTCCTGTAAAATATCGCTCCAGGGATTCAGGAAAAAATCTGCCCCGTGACGGTAACAGGCGGAATGCAGCGTAACCATCTGTCTGGAGGAAGCTAATTTTAAACCATTCTCCAGAAAAGCAGTCTTTCCGACCCCTTCTTCCCCCGCTGTCAGCAGGCATGTCACAGGATGTTCCGGATCCCACTCTAAAAACTCGCTGAAGGAAAATAATTCCTTTTTTCTTCCAATAAAGGGGATCTCTATTGGACTGTTCACAGTTTTTAAATGCTCCTTCACATGAAAAATCCTCTGGAACAGCTCCCGGATTTTTTTCGAAGGTTCTATCCCCATCTCCTCCCTGAGGCTTTTCTCCAGATCGTAATACAGGCGGATGGCCATGATATAATCGCCATTTTCCGCATAAACGCTCATGAGCTCCTGGTACAATTCTTCATCATAAGGATTTTCTTTCATAAGAAGTGTTCCATATTTCTGTATCCCTGTGATGTCCTTTTGCTGCTTTGCCTGTCTGAATTTCTCCGATACATTTTTAACCGTTTCCCTGCTCTGCCACTCTCTGATCCCATTGACCCACTCTTCAAACTCAAAGCAATTTTTTATGTAAAAATAATCCAGAAACGGTTCCTTATCTCCTAATGTTCTCTCCTTCTCCCCGTCCCAGTCAAGGATAAGCGGATAATCAGGATTTAAGGCCACTCCTGTATGCCCGGTAGTGATTAAGAAATCTTTGTCCAGCCTTCTTCGGACCTGATAAATGGCATCCCGCAGTTTTTTTCTTCCGCTTGATTCCTCCTCGTCTCCCCACAGAAGGCAGATTGCCTCCTCCCTGGTGATATTTTTCTTCACACAAAGAAAATATAGAAAGCCTTCCACCTTCTTATAAGGAAAGGTTACCGGTTCCCCGTCTGCGAAAATTTTCGGAGTGCCGAAAAGTCGGATTTCAATTTTTTTCACAATTTCCCTCCTGTTTTCCAGTGTGAACAGTAATGTTCTCCATTTGTTATTTTCAGTATACAAAACGTCTAAATTCCTGTCAACATTTCAAATAACCTCAGGACAGTCGCTATTTATAGACGTTTTTTGGACTCTTTTCTGATATGATGATTACAAAATAAACGGAAATCTTAATAAGAAAGGATGAACACCCGTATGACCAACAAAGAAATCGGAAATGCCATGACAATCAAGCTGGATCCGGTGCTTCCGGAGTATCCTGTGTTTAAAGAAGGAATCCGCCGCGCCCCCATGCGTGAGCTTACTCTGTCTGACCATGAAAAAAAGCTGGCGGTAAAAAACGCTCTCCGCTATGTTCCGGAGGAGCTTCACGAGGCCCTGGCACCGGAATTTATGGAAGAGCTTCTGACACATGGCCGTATCTACGGTTACCGTTTCATGCCAAAGGAGCGCATTTACGGAAAGCCCATTGACGAATACAGGGGAAACTGCATTCAGGGCAAAGCATTCCAGGTTATGATCGACAATAATTTAAACCACGAAGTGGCTCTTTATCCTTACGAGCTGGTTACCTACGGTGAAACCGGACAGGTATGCCAGAACTGGATGCAGTACCAGCTCATTAAAAAGTATCTGGAGGTGCTGACCGATGAACAGACTCTGGTTGTGATGTCCGGACATCCTCTCGGTCTGTTCCACTCCCACAAACAGGCTCCCCGTGTGGTCATCACCAACGGTCTTATGGTAGGGGAGGGAGACAATCCCGCCGCCTGGGCCAAAGCAACCGCCATGGGCTGTTCCTCCTACGGCCAGATGACTGCCGGAGGCTGGATGTATATTGGACCCCAGGGAATTGTACACGGCACCTTCAATACCATCTTAAACGCAGGCCGCAAGTTCCTTGGCGTTCCCGCCGACGGAGACCTGGCAGGCCATCTGTTCGTAACCAGCGGTCTCGGCGGAATGAGCGGCGCACAGCCCAAGGCCATCGAAATCGCAGGCGGTGTAGGTATTGTAGCAGAGGTGGATTCCTCCCGTATTGAAACCAGGCACAGCCAGGGCTGGGTAAAGCTGATCACCGAATCCCCCGAAGAGGCCTTCCGCCTGGCACATTCTTATATGGAAAAGAAAGAGCACATGTCCATCGCCTTCCACGGAAATATTGTGGACCTGCTGGAATATGCCGTTGACAACAATATCGCCATCGACCTGCTTTCCGACCAGACTTCCTGTCATGTTCCCTATGACGGTGGTTACTGCCCCCAGGGCCTTACCTTTGCCCAGAGAACGGAAATGCTGGACCATGACAAAGAGAAATTCTGTGAACTGGTAAACCAGTCCTTAACCAAGCACTTCCACCTGATCCGGACCCTGGTTGAACGCGGCTCCTATTTCTTCGATTACGGAAATGCATTCATGAAGGCCGTATTTGACGCCGGAAACAAGGAAATTTCCAAAAACGGCGTGGATACCTCTGAGGGCTTCATTTTCCCGTCCTATGTGGAAGACATACTCGGACCGGAACTGTTTGACTATGGCTATGGCCCGTTCCGCTGGTGCTGCCTGTCCGGCAAACATGAGGATTTAATCAAGACAGACCATGCTGCCATGGAAATCATTGACCCCAACCGCCGGTTCCAGGACCGTGACAACTGGGTATGGATCCGTGATGCCGAGAAGAACCAGCTGGTTGTAGGCACCCAGTGCCGTATCCTCTATCAGGATGCCCTTGGCCGCCGCGATATCGCCTTAAAATTCAACGAGATGGTACGAAACGGAGAAATCGGTCCGGTTATGCTTGGACGTGACCACCATGATACAGGCGGAACCGATTCCCCCTACCGTGAAACTTCCAATATTTACGATGGCTCCAACTTTACTGCCGATATGGCCACCCACTGTTATGCAGGAAACGCCGCCCGCGGCATGACCTTAGTGGCTCTCCACAACGGCGGCGGCACCGGAATCGGTAAGGCCATCAACGGCGGCTTCGGCCTTGTACTGGACGGCTCCGAAATGACAGACCAGATCATCCGCGAAGCAATTCCGTGGGATACCATGGTGGGTGTCTCCAGAAGAAGCTGGGCCCGCAATGAGCACTCCATCGAGACCGTTGCAGAATACAACCGGAAATTCGCCGGCTCTGATGCAATTACCATGCCGTACATTGCAGACGATGCCTTAATTGAAAAAGTATTTAAAGACGCTGTCGAAAAGTAGAACAGGAGAACCTTCCATGAAAAAACGCTACATCCGTCATGCATCGGAGTTAGTAACCTGCCAGGGCTCCGCTCCCAAAAAGGGGCATGAAATGTCTGAAATCGGCCTGATTTTGGACGGCGGTGTTCTGATTCATGACCAGAAAATTTTTGCCGTGGGAAAAACAGAGGAACTGGATAAGCTCATTGACCTGTCCGAATATGATGTCATGGACGCATCTGGAAAAACCGTTCTTCCCGGCTTTGTGGATTCCCATACCCACTTTATTTTCGGCGGCTACCGGGCAGAAGAATTCTCCTGGCGCTTAAAGGGCGATACCTATATGTCTATTATGGAGCGGGGCGGCGGCATCAATGCCACCGTCTCCCCCACCAGGGAAGCCACCCTGGAAGAGCTCACCTCCATCGGCAGGGAACAGTTAAACCGCATGCTGGAATTCGGTGTGACTACGGTGGAAGGAAAGAGCGGCTATGGCATGGACCGTGAAACGGAGTTAAAGCAGCTCAGGGCCATGAAACAGCTTAACGCCTCCCATCCGGTGGATATTGTAACCACCTTTCTGGGCCCCCACAGCGTTCTTCCCCAGTATAAGGGAAAAGAACGGGAATTCATAGATATGCTGCTTACCGATGTAATGCCCGTTGTCCGCGAGGAACAGCTTGCGGAATTTGCGGATATTTTCTGTGAAAAGGGAGTATTTGGAATTGAAGATTCAGAATACTACCTGACAAAGGCAAAGGAAATGGGCTTTAAGCTTAAGGTACATGCAGACGAAATGTTTTCCTTAGGCGGCGCGGAACTGGCATCGAGGACCGGAGCCTGCTCCGCAGACCATCTGTTAAAGGCCTCTGATGAGGGAATCCGCCAGATGGCAGAAGCAGGCGTTATCAGCACTCTGCTTCCGGCTACGGCTTTCTGCTTAAAAGAGCCCTTTGCTCCCGCCAGAAAAATGATCGATAACGGCTGCGCCGTTGCCCTGGCCTCCGACTTAAACCCTGGAAGCTGCTTTACCAACAGCATTCCGCTTCTGGTGGCTCTTGGCTGCATTTATATGAATATGTCCATTGAAGAGGTGATTTCCGCACTGACCATCAACGGCGCCGCCGCCGTGGGCCGTGCAGATACCATCGGAAGCCTGGAAAAGGGAAAAAATGCCGATATTGTGATTCTGAAATATCCCTCTGTTCACTATATGCCTTACCATACGGCGATCAATCTGGTGGAAACCGTCATCAAAAACGGAGAAACCGTTTATCAAAAGGAATGGTAGAATTCCACGAAACAACGGGGCGCCGGGAAATACCGATATTAAAAACCTTCAGGGGCGGATATGACTCATACGAGCCATATCCGCCCCTGTTCAGGCTTCTCTCAAACTTATTTTAACGCATCCTGCAAAAGCTCAAAAAATTCTTCCGGAACAGTATAGTAATATCCGACGGCACTGACGGGAATCATAATGTTTTTTACCGCGTTCTGGGAATATACCTTTTCAATATAGTCAGAATTCTTAAAGGTCGTGATAGTCTCTATAATCTCGAACTCCGGCTCCGCCCCCTCAGGCCGCTCGTAGTTTACCTTTTTCTCCTGCCATACCACAATTCCATACTCCGGCTCCAGGCCCTCCGGCGCTTTTTCAGCATCCGTCCACCCGGAATCGTCCATAAGCTTATTTACAGTCTCCTGATCCTCGATGGTGACGAGAATGGTGCTGCTGTCTTCTGCAGAATAAATTTCAAGTCTGCGTTTTACCGTTTCTGTCTCTTCTTCTGTCGTCTCTTCTGTCTTTTCTTCTGCTGTATTTTCCGCTGCCTGCTCCTTGCTGCATCCCGAAACACCGAGAATTGCGCTCAGGGCAATCAACAAAAATATCTTTTTCATGTCAGTCTGGGACTCCTTTATAAATATTTCCTCAGTTCTTCCGCCTTGTCAAGCTTCTCCCACGGAAGGTCCAGATCGGTCCGGCCAAAGTGTCCGTAAGCGGCCGTCTGTTTATAAATAGGCCTGCGAAGGTTCAGCATCCGAATAATTCCGGCCGGGCGCAGATCGAAGTTTTCGCGGATAATCTCCACGAGCCTCTCGTCAGAAACCTTTCCGGTTTTGAAAGTATCCACCTCAATGGATGTGGGATGAGCCACTCCGATGGCATAAGAAAGCTGAACCTCACACTTATCTGCCAGACCTGCAGCCACAATGTTTTTGGCCACATATCTTGCTGCATATGCAGCAGAACGGTCTACTTTGGTGCAGTCCTTTCCGGAGAACGCACCGCCGCCATGACGGGCGTATCCGCCATAAGTATCCACAATGATCTTCCTTCCTGTAAGGCCGCTGTCTCCGTGGGGACCTCCAATCACAAAACGTCCTGTGGGGTTGATAAAGAACTTGGTATTCTCATCCACCATTTCCTTCGGAAGAACCACATCGAACACATATTTCTTAATGTCCTCATGGATTTTTTCCTGCGTCACAGCTTCATCGTGCTGCGTGGACAGCACCACCGCGTCCAGACGGTATGGTTTTCCATTTTCGTCATATTCCACAGTCACCTGCGTCTTTCCGTCCGGCCTCAAATAAGAAAGAGTACCGTCCTTTCTTACCTTTGTAAGCTGTCTTGCCAGCTTGTGGGCAAGGGCAATGGGATAAGGCATATATTCTTCTGTCTCATTGCTTGCAAAGCCAAACATCATTCCCTGGTCTCCGGCGCCGATGGCCTCAAGCTCATTCTCTGTCATAGAATTCTCTCTGGCCTCCAGAGCCTTGTTGACACCCATGGCAATATCTGTGGACTGTTCGTCAATAGCCACGATCACCCCACAGGTGTCACAGTCAAAGCCATATTTTGCCCTGTCATACCCAATCTCACGGACCGTTTCACGGACGATTTTCTGAATGTCCACATAAGCCTTTGTGGTAATTTCGCCCATGACCATCACAAGGCCGGTGGTGGCACAGGTCTCACAGGCCACACGGCTCATGGGATCCTGTTCCATCAGTGCATCCAAAATTGCATCCGAAATCGCGTCACACATTTTATCCGGATGCCCTTCTGTTACAGACTCAGATGTAAAAAGTCTCTTTTCCATTTTTTCTCCTTTCGTGTACGGCCTGGTACGGGTCCCATGCCATCTCCTGCTTCCGTTTTTCAACCCGTTTCAGCAAGTGTTTTTTGTGCAATAGGGCGGATTTTCCTATTGCATAAGAAAAAGTCCGCCAAAGATTCTCTAAGCGGACTTGATAAAACATATTCCATCAAATCCTCTTATTGCTCGATTACTCGCTCAGGTTGGCACCTTCCTGCCTTCTCGCTTACCGCGATTAACAGGGGTTGCCGTGACTTCACAGGTCCTATGTACCTCCATCACTCTGAATAAGGGATATTGCGAACTCTTTCTTTATATTGTTACAGGCAGTATATTAGCCGATTTCGGCCCAAATGTCAATAGTTTTTTTCAAACTGATTCATCCCACACGAAGCCGGAACTTCCGGGCCTCTTTTTCAGAGTCCACCCGCTCAATATTGGCGCCGAGAGAACGTAATTTTTCTTCAAAATTTTCATAACCGCGCTCAATATAGCCGATTTCCTCCACTACCGTACAGCCCTCAGCCGCCAGTCCTGCCAGCACAAGGGCAGCGCCCGCCCTCAGATCGGGAGCCACCACCTGGGCACCCGTCAGCAGGCTCACACCGTCTACAATAGCCACGGAACCCTCCACCTTTATATTGGCTCCCATACGGGACAATTCATCTACATATTTAAACCGGTTTTCAAAAATGCTTTCCGTCACCACACTGGTTCCTTCTGCCAGAGCCAGAGCCACTGTCATCTGCGGCTGCATATCCGTAGGAAAGCCCGGATAAGGAAGGGTTTTGAAATTCATATGGCGTTGTCTGGGTTTTCCCAGTACACGGATTTCCTCGTCAAATTCCACTACCTCACAGCCCATTTCAATGAGCTTTGCAGAAATCGCCTCCAGGTGCTTGGGAATTACGTTTTTCACGGTAATATCCCCGCGGGTCACCGCCGCGGCGCACATAAAGGTTCCCGCCTCAATTTGATCAGGAATGATGGAATACACCGTTCCGTGAAGCTGCCGCACACCACGAATACGGATCACATCGGTTCCGGCTCCCTTAATATTGGCCCCCATACTGTTTAAAAAGTTTGCCACATCCACTACATGGGGCTCTTTTGCCACGTTTTCCAGAATGGTCTCTCCCTCGGCCATGGTGGCGGCCATCATAATATTAATGGTAGCCCCCACGGAAACCACATCCAGATAGATGTGGCTGGCCACCAGATCAATAGCATGTGCAATCACTGCGCCGCGAACGATTGACACATCAGAACCCAAAGCCCGGAAGCCTTTTAAATGCTGGTCAATTGGACGGCTTCCGATGGTACAGCCGCCTGGAAGCGGCACCTCCGCACTCTTATATTTTCCAAGCAATGCACCGATAAAATAATAGGACGCACGGATTTTACGCATATGCTCGTCTTCCACAGTCACAGCATGGATATCCCTTGCGTTAATTTTTACTGTATGGCGGTCCAGTCTTTCGACGCGGGCACCAAGATGTCTGATCGCGTCAATCAGCGCATTGATATCACTCACATCCGGCAGGTTCTCTACAATGACATCTTCATCTGTCATGATCGACGCCGCCAGAATTCCCAGGGCCGCATTTTTGGCACCGCTTATGGTGACTTCGCCAACAAGGGGATTGCCGCCCTTCATAATATACTGTTCCATTCTGCACCTCTATATTTGTCATGCCAGTTCCCTTTCCAGGAAACGGCTCCTATTTCCAAAATTTAGACTCTTCAACGAATAAATTATAGCATACATTGCGAATTTGTAAAGCACGGTTTTTTATTTAGCCGGAACACAGCAGATGAAATCATTTCCAAGTCTCTCAAATTCCTCTGCCGCACTGTCCATTGTAAGAGTCTCTGTCTGGCCCACAGCCGGATTAAATACCCGCACATGCCCCTGGTCATATCCGGTCAGATATAAATAACTGCCTTCCCCTGTGTAGACCAGCACAGGTATATTCTGCCCCACGAAATAGAGGACCTGATTTAGCGAAGCGCCGGAAGCATCCAGAAGAATGTTCTCCTCCTCCAGAATACTTTCTCCCATGAACACACTGCGGTATCTCTCCAGCCGGCGGCCGGCGGTCGATATGTCCCTGATGTAACTGGTACTGGCACGGTTGGCTCTGACCCAGATTACCTGATTTCTGCCCGCAGTCACAAATCCCATGCAATCGTATGCAGCATGGGCAGCATCTGAAAATTCCCCATAGCTTCCCAAAAGCCTACCCCGTCCATAAGCATAAAACTCCATCCCGGTTCCGGTCAGAAGCATCTCCAGCTTCATTTGGTTATTGTCCTCCAGCATCAGCTTTTTAGGTGATGCCGCCGTTATTTTCTGTCCGGAAGCGATTTCTTTTGCCAGCTGGACAAAATACACCCGGCCTTTCGCTTCAGAAGCGTACCAGCCGATATTGTCACTTTTTCCCGGCAGCGCCTCCGCATTACAAACCAGGGTATCTTCGAAAACCTGCCCGAAAAATCCGCCATTTCTTTCCTGAACCAGTTTCATATGAATGCGGCTGTCGTCCACCTGCACATTCCGGATGTAGTAGCCGGGTTTTTCGTAATGCATGGCACTCCCCATGTTCTTATCCACAATGTCCACTGTCTTCAGATAAAGCCCCATGACCCTTCCGTTGGACATGACATAATCGCCAAACTCCCCGATTCCGTAGATACAGTCATTTCCCACAAATCCCAGAATCCGGTAGGCGTCCGTTTTCCCATCTCCGATCTGAGTTCTGTCTCCGCTGTTTAAGTCCATGATATGAAGCATTCTGGAATCATAAGCCCCTGTATTTTCCTGCCATGCAAGCCTGGAGCCATCTAAACTCACGGAAAACCTGTCTGCATCCAGTCCCGAAACTACCACCACATATTCATGGCTCTTTAAGTCAATGCCATAAACGGCATTTCCAATATAGAGATATAAAATCTCGTTTTCCCCTTTATGGGCCAGCTTCCCCACATCCGCCGCCAGCTCCTCATAGGGCTCCGAAACCGGAATAAAAAACTGCTCCTCCAGAGTATTTTCTTTTGCGCTGTAATGGTTATAGGTAATTCCCGTATACCCCTCATGGTTTCCCCGGTTCATATAGCCATGAACAAGAAAATCCAGGTTTCCCTCGTCATCCAGCTCCAAAATCTCCACCCCATGGCGCTTCACATTAGCCCGCAGATCACTGGCACCTGCGCCGCCAAAAGCAAACACCCGGATATTTTTTCCCTCTGCACTGTCGTACATCCAAAGCTCACGATTTATCACGTAAGCCGTATATCTGTTCCCGGGGCTGTTTACGGAAGCAATTCCTTCACTGTCAGAGATTCCCAGGATAATTCTTTTTCCGGAGAAGACTTCTGAATCTCCATCAAAAATCTGATTCATCCTGCGCTCATAGTCCATCATGTAAATACGCTGTACGGCCCATTTCATAGTGAAATTTTCCGTCACCGCGTAGGTTTCTTTACTGTCCTGATCCTTTTCACTGACAAAATAATCCAGCTGTATATTGGCCAGATCCCCGGAAAGTTCCTTTAAAGTCATGTGTACTGGTTCATTTCTCACAACTCCCAGGTTCCCCCAGGTCATCTGGGTAAAGCTGTTTTTAAGAGTCACCGTCCCAAAGCTTGAATTATCTGCGTTGGGAGAAGACTCCATATACATGGTCAGGTCCTGGGCTGACCCATAATGAAAAGTTTTCTCTGAAAACTCCCGGGCCAGAGCCAGCATGTCCCCCACATGGGAATTATCCGTTTCCATGATCCGGGCATAATACCATACTCCGGTACCATCGGAAAGCTCTGCATAAAGCCCAAGCTGGTATTCCATCTCTTTCTCCAGAAGATTCTGAATGGGAAGCTCTGTCTGAATCTGTCCGTTTTCCAGTGTCCAGCCAGTAAGCTCTGTGCGCTCCACCAGATGTTCCATATCCAGGCTCCGGATTTCATACCGCAGTCCCCTTATTGTGCTTCCCTCCTCAATGCGGATGGCCAGTTTTCTGTCCTCCGGCAGCACCAGAAGGCTGTCGCGTGCCGCTGTGACAGCCTTCTCCTCCCGCTGTCCAAATAACGGCGACAGCTCATATCCCAACGCCGTTGGATAAACCACCGGAAGGACGGCTTCCCCCATGGCTGTATATATGGCATTGACTCCGTTTTCCTCTTTATGCCCCAAGGGCCAGATAAAATAAACCACTGCCGCGGCAATAAATACCAGCAACAAAACTGCAATTCTCTTTCCGGTTTTCATTCTGTCCTCTTTCCTGTTTCCTCTGTATATCATTGCCGTTCATACGGCATTTCATTCTCTCCTCTGTTCCCGGCGTCTCATTATCTCATAAAGCAGCAGGAGCTGGGTCATATCCCTGTTTTCTTCCATTCCATGTTCTCTGGCATATTTTAAAATCCCGTCGCGTAATCGGTAAAGGACCTCCCTGTCTGGATATTCATCATAAATAGGACTTCCCGGGTAATCCATGCGGTCACAGCCGGCTTCCACCAGATTTTGGCACTGCCTTACAGCCAGGGGATACAGTCCTTTAAAATACTCTGATTCCGCCTGCCGCCTCACCCTGTCATGTCCCTCCGGCTGTGGCCTCTTTTCCTCTTTCCTGTAAACCATATATGGCTTTAATTCCAGCGTCTGCGGATACCCGTGGTAAATCGTTTCCATAAAAAGCTTCCCTTCCTTTTCCTGTCAATCCCTTTCAGGGTTATGATATGCAGGAAAGGGCGGGAAGCTGCCTGTCTTGTAACAGTGAAACCTTTTGATCAGACTGTTGCGGATTTTTCTCTGTTTTCTCCTTAAAACAGTTTTTCCGGATAAATTCCCTGATCCACCAGCCGGCGGATAGAAGCCACCACGGCCGGCTTATCTTCTTTATAAGTAACACCAAACCATTTATCTTTTGTTTCCAGTACCCGTACGGTTCCCTTTTTCCCACGGATACACTGATCAATAATGGACGGCAGCAGGTATTCTGCCTTCAGATCGCCTTCCCTGACCCCCGCCAGAAACTCCGGGAAGCCCTTTTCCAGTTCCTTTAAAAATCCGGCCGGAAGTCCGAACATGTTCATGGAAACATGCTGCTTTGCTTCTACCTGAACCGGATTCCCCTCATTATCCTTCGCATGCATCCCATTGTCATCCCGGTAAATATCATAGGTTTCCGTTACCTTTTCCAGGTATCCGTTCTCATTTACCGTGCACACGCCGCGGGTCACTCCGCCGTTTTCGCTGAGGGTATTGGACAAGATAAACCCGGCCATGCACATGTCGTATCCCTCACCATCTTCATTCATTTCATTTACCATGTACTCGTGAATTTTCTTAAAGCCCTCTTTTCCATAGTAATCATCTGCATTGATTACCAGAAACGGCTCATGAATCACATGTCTGGCAGCCAGCACAGCCTGACCGGTCCCCCAGGGCTTTTTTCTCCCCTCAGGAGTGGAGAATCCCTCCGGAAGATCATCCATCTCCTGGAACGCATACTCCACAGGAGCGATCTTTTCAATCCGGTTTCCGATAATTTCCTTAAAGTCCTTTTCCAGATCTTTTCTTATGATAAAAATAATCTTGTTAAATCCCGCCTCCAGAGCATCATGAATGGAATAATCCATAATGATTTCTCCTCCGGGACCAACCGGCTCCAGCTGCTTGATCCCGCCGCCAAACCGGCTGCCAATTCCGGCTGCCATAATAACAAGGGACGTATTCTTCATCACTCTTCCTCCTACTATATACCTCATTTTCCAAAATTTTCTTTATTTTACCACATTTCGGACGGCATTTCAATTCCGGTGTGATGTATAACTCCTTCATTAGTAACAGTTCGGCCTTGCATCTTCCTGCCCGCGTGCCGCGGACAAGAAGCTCCGGGCGTCCGCCCTATGAAGAACATAAAGAAAAGCACCATCCGAATCGCTCCGAACGATGCTAAACAACGATTATTTTGTACTCAGGGCCCTTTACAGAGCTGCCGGACAATTACAAAAGCTCAATAAACGCAGCGATTCTGGTCTCAATCTGCCCGCTGTCCGTGGTGGAATAATCGGTCTCCAGTTTCAGATAGGGAACTCCCATATCCTCAACCATTTCCCTTGTCTTATAGGCCTCCACATTAAATGTATGGCAGGCCTGAAGTACCACTTCGATCACACCGTCCACCTTATATTTTTCAATCATCTTCTTCGTATTTTCCAGCCGGCCGTCATTGGGTGTCATGACAGAACAGTGGATTCCCAGATAGCTGTCAGAAATTGCCCTTAAGATATCCTCAGCATTTTCATCAATCATTCTGCTTCTGGTACGTTCGCCGCCGCAGTCATCCAGGCATACCAGCACACCGCCGTTGTTTTCGACCACCATGCCGACCTTCTGAATGACACCGCCGGAAGGACACCCGGTGAGAAGGATTCTTTTGGCCGATGCAGGTACGGGGCGCTCTCCGGCCTCATAGGCGGCCTTTCTCTCCGCTACCAGTGCCTCCACATGCTCAATCTGCTTTTCCACGTCAAAGGTAAAGCCGCCCTTCTGGAGCGCCAGCATCATCTCTGTGCCGTGCATGGCCGGAGGACAGGTTTCCTGAAGCTGGTACATGTCGCAGAGGGCTTTTCTTAATCGGTTTCTGGTATGTACTGCCTTACGCAGGTCATCGTCTGTAATTGTAATATCAAATTTCTTTTCCAGCTTTTCTTTTAACAGACGCACCTCCTCATACCAGATATCACCGGCATAGGGGCGGTCCTGGCTCTGGGGAAGATGCATCACATAAGTTTCCTTCAGCTCATTCAAGAGCTCATACATCTTTTTCTTTCCGTCACAGGTGGTTTCACCGATGATAATATCGGAAAAGTAAGTATAGGGGCATTTTTCCGTAAAGGCAAAGCCATAGGTTCCTTTAATCAGCGGACAAAGATTCTTGGGAAGCACCTTTTCCGCATCGGGAATGGTTTCATTGCTGGTCCCGCAAAGACTCACCGCAGCAATTCCCCCCGCATCCAGAACCTCCTGAGGCGTGTAAGAACAGAGACACCCTGCCAGTCTGCCTCCGTTTTCTTTAAACTCCTTCGCAGCCAGAAATCCGTTTTTCCTGGCATCCACAAATTCATCAAATAATTTCGGTAAATCGTAATTAGCCATTGCTGTTATCCTTTCTGTTCAGAAGCCATAAGAGCCGCTCCGATGGCCCCCGCGTATCTTGCAAGGGGAGTGCTCTCCACAGGCGCTTTTAAGGCATGGGAAAGCCGTCCCAGGATATAAGAATCTTCACAGAGTCCGCCAGTAAGAAAATACTGGTCTCCGGGCACCTGGGCGATAAGCTGCACCACCTTTGTCACCACTGATTCAATAACGCCATAGGCAATATCCTCCCTGGGCGTCCCCTTCCCGATCAGGCTTATCACCTCTGACTCTGCAAATACCGTACACATGGAGCTTATGGTAATGGGATTTCCCTTCCCTGCAAGGAGTGAAAGTTCTTCCATGGTAAGGCCCAGCCGGTTGGTCATGACCTCCAGAAATTTGCCTGTTCCGGCCGAGCATTTATCGTTCATAATGAACTTCATGACCCGTCCGTTTTTCAGTGCAATTCCTTTTGTATCCTGACCTCCGATGTCAATGACGGAACCATTCCTTCCGAATAAGAACCAGGCGCCTTTTCCATGGCAGGTAATTTCTGTCACACTGCGATTTGCATAGGGGACTGACACACGGCCGTATCCTGTCGCCACATAATCCGCGTTTTCTTTTGTGATTCCATCGGCTGCCAGCATATCATAAATCTCATCGGCTGTCTTTCTGCTGTTGAAGCCGGTGTTTAAAAGAAGCGTCCTGAATACTGCTCCATCCTTCAGGACCGCCGCCTTTGCCGCGCTGGAGCCAATGTCAATTCCTACCTGATACATATATTCTCCTGTCATAACAGATAAGCCCTGCATCTTCCCGGCCGGTTACCACAGTCAGGAAACGCAGAGCTGAACTGTTACCTTCTGTTACTGTTTGATGATTCTGTCAGCCTTGGCAAGCTTTTCCACAATCGTGTACATATTGGTCACACCGCCGACTACCAGCTTGTCCTTTAAATTATAGTAATCCAGGCAGGTACCGCAGGTTAAAATCTCCACACCCTGGGCTTCCATGTTCTTTAAATCCTCAAGGGACTCAGAACCCTCGGTGGTAAGAGTTGCGCCACCATTGTAGAAGAGGATGGTTTTGGGAAGCTCGTCAAGCTGGGAAAGGGCATAGATAAAGCCTTTCATAAGAACCTTGCCAAGCTCTTCATTTCCATGGCCCATATGATCAGAAGCAACTGCCACAACCACATTGCCGCGTTTATCCATCTGGCATGCTGCGGAGCCATCCTCACCGTCTTCTGCAAGGGGAGCCTCGGCTGTAATCGTCACTATAAATAATTTCTCGTCCTTTTTCTCTGCAAAGGATTTTAAGCCCTTACTGGAAGCCAGACGTGTCAGATTTTGTACCGGGATCTCATTATCCACGTGAACCTCTACAACTCCTGCACCTTTTAACGCCTTTAATGCCTTGGTTGCTTTCACAACCGGAACAGGACACTGATCCCCCACTGCATTCACAACTACTTTTTCCATGATAAATTCCTCCTGTAATTTTCGTAATTCTGTAACTGTTCAATATCTTCACAGTTATGTAACTTCTATTCACGGGGGCATCTTCTTGTCCGTCTTTCCCCGCCCCGCGAACTGTATAACTATATTTTACCGGCCACCGGCATAATAGTCAAATTCAAAATTTCTATACAGTTGCTTTTTAAAATTTCCGGTGTTATGATACTGATAAGAAAGAACTGTCCGGCCTTGTGGATTTTCTGTCTGAATCTTCATAAGGCAGATGCCGCATGTTTCTTATATTCGCTGTAAGCGTAAAAGATGATGCAGGGCCGGACTGTTACGGTATAAATCTTACAGGAGGTTTTACGTATGTCTAAAGAACTGCCCCTTACGCAGATGACGTCAGCTGCCGGCTGAGCGGCTAAACTGGGACCGGGTGTCCTTACGGAAATTCTTGAAAATCTTCCAAATGTTTATAATCCCAGCCTTCTGGTTGGTTTTGATACCAGTGACGATGCATGCGTCTATCAGATTACAGATGATATCGCCGCCATCCACACGGTGGACTTTTTTACTCCCATCGTGGATGACCCCTATCAGTTCGGGCAGATCGCCGCTGCCAACGCCTTAAGTGATGTCTACGCCATGGGCGGACGGCCCGCAGTGGCCATGAACCTGCTCTGCGTTCCGAACTGCCTTTCCAAAGAGACCATACGTCAGATCCTTATGGGCGGACATAACAAGGCTGTGGAAGCGGGCTGTACCATCGCAGGCGGGCATACGATCCAGGACCAGGAACCCAAATACGGTCTCTGTGTTACAGGATACGTACATCCGAATAAAATTCTTAAGAACGTAGGCGCAAAGCCCGGCGATTGTCTGGTACTCACAAAGCCCGTGGGAACAGGGGTTCTCACCACCGGAGCCAAGGCAGGTATGGTATCCGGTTCCGACTATGATGCCATGGTTACATCCATGGCCGCTTTGAATGCCAGGGCCGGAGAACTGATTCAGACCTTCCCCGATATCCATGCGTGCACCGATGTCACCGGTTTCGGACTTCTTGGCCACTCTTTTGAGATGGCCCAGGGAAGCGATGCCACCTTAAAGCTCTTCAGTCAAAAAATTCCGCTTCTGCACGGGGCGAGAGAACTGGCGGAAATGGGAATCATCCCTGCCGGAGCCTATCGGAACATGGACTATGTAAAGCCTCACCTGCAGATTATGGAATCTGCCTCTGAAGCTCTGGTGGATCTGATTGCGGACCCGCAGACTTCCGGAGGACTTTTGGTCTCCCTTCCCAAAGACCAGGCCCTGGCACTCTGTGACAAACTGGCTGGTGCTTCCCTGACAGGGGCCATTATCGGAGAAGTTATCGAAAAACTGGACAAGGATTTAATCATCGAATAGGAGACAGGAGGAATGCCTATGACAGATGAATATCATGTACACGAAATATCTCTGGGATTTTCCCATGACAGGTCCATGCTGGCGGATTTTCTCTTAAGGCATCATCTGCGCTTTGAAGAGGATATCGAAGCCGCCTATGGGGTATTTGATGAGCAGGAATCTCTGCTTGGCTGCGGCTGCTGTGCCGGCAGTCTTTTGAAATGCTTTGCTGTGGATGAGGCATTGCGGGGACAGAATGCTCTGGGAAGCCTGATTTCCCGGCTGGTGGAAAATCGTTTTGAGGCCGGCCATTATGACCTTTTTGTCATTACCCGCCTAAAAAACAAGCCGTTATTTACCTCCTGCGGATTTTATACACTGGCAGAGACCGCGGATGTCCTGATGCTGGAAAATAAGAAAAACGGACCGGAGCGGTTTTATTCAGAATTTTGTTCTGAAGATACTCCGCAGGCAAGCCACTCTTTAAAAGAAGGCGTGGGATGTATTGTCATGAACTGCAACCCCTTTACAAAGGGCCATCTCGGGCTGATTACCTTCGCCGCCTCACACTGCCGCCTGCTCCATATTTTTGTGGTGGAAGAAAATAAATCGGTCTTTCCCTTTGATGTACGCCTTAAACTGGTACAGGAAGGGACAGCCCATCTTCCTAATGTGAAGGTTCATCCGTCCGGCCCTTATATGATATCGTCCGCCACCTTCCCAACCTATTTTTTAAAAGAGGGGGAAGACGCCGCCAGAATCCAGAGTGAACTGGACATTACGCTGTTCGCTTCCCGGATTGCACCAATTTTCCACATCACCAAACGCTTCGCCGGGGAAGAGCCCTTCGATCCCATAACCAGAAAATATAACGAAGCCATGATTCGGGTTCTCCCGCAGTACAGCATTTCCTTTATTAAAATCGACCGGATCGCTTCCGCCGGACCGGACGGAAAGGCCGAGGCCATAAGTGCTTCCAGAGTCCGAAAGCTTCTTTCTGAATGCGGGGTAACAGATGAAGTCCTCACTCTGGTTCCCCCATGCACAGCCAGATATCTGAAACAGGAATTTGGGGGAATGTCATGAAACCAGAACTCATCATCACAGGCACTCCCGTGACCGTTTCCGAACTGCTTGATGCCAGAAGCCGGAGGGCCAGACGCCAGAAGGAGCTTTTATGCCGGCCCGGCGCTCATTCCTTAATCAGCTTTTCCATGAATATGCCAGGGGAAATCAAACGGTTTCCTCTGCTCCTTTCTGCTTTTGAGGAAGGACTTAAGGCAATCCGGGAACAGATTCCTTCCAATGATATCCAGTATTATGAAGAATCCAGGGAGAACACCGGCCCGGAAGCCCTCTTCCTCCTTTCCTCTGAAGCGGCTTTTGTGAAGCAGATCACATCTGCCATCGAGGAAAATCACACGTTAGGGCGGCTGTTTGATATGGATGTTCTGGATGTCTCCGGAATTTCCCTGTCCCGTTCCATTCTGGGACTTCCCCCGCGCACATGTCTGATCTGTGGGGAGAACGCGAAAATATGTGCCAGAAGCCAAAGGCACTCCATGGAGCTTATTTCATGGCGCATTGCACAGATACTTAACGACTATTTCCGGAACCAGGCCGCCGACATGGCCGCCGCCTGTGCGGTCCGTTCTCTGCTCTATGAAGTCTCCGCAACCCCAAAGCCGGGACTTGTGGACCGGAATAATTCCGGTTCCCACAAGGACATGGATTTCTTCACATTTTTAGACAGCAGCGCTGCCCTGATTCCATGGTTTCGTGATTTCTTCTGTATCGGGTGGGACTGCTGCCGGGAAACAGAGGATAAGCTTTTTGACAGACTGCGCTTTGCAGGGCAAAAAGCAGAAAAGAGTATGTTTTTCGCCACCGGAGGAATCAACACTCACAAAGGCCTTATCTTTTCCTTTGCCATCCTGTGCGGCTCCCTGGGAAAGGTCCACGCCGGAATATGCAGTCCCTTAAATTCCGGGGACGTCATTGCCCTGTGCCGACGGCTCGGGGCATATTCTCTCCCTGATTTTTCAGCGTCCTCTTCTGCTAAAACCGCAGGAGAGCAATGCCATGCCGCCTACGGTATCACCGGAGCCAGGGGAGAAGCGGCGGCCGGATTCCCTTCGGCCCTGACCCTCGGGCTTCCCGCCTTAAAGCACTGGCTCCATGAGGGCTTTTCCCTCAACGACTCCTCTGTACTGGCCCTTCTTACCATGCTGGCGAAAGTGGATGACACCAACATGATTCACCGCGGCGGCCGTACCCTGGCCCTGGAAAGCAAAAAAGAAGCCGCAGATATCCTTTCAGATATTACGGCCGGCTCCTTCATAGAAAAGCTGACAGCCTTTGACGCAAACTTCATCGAACGGAACTTAAGTCCCGGGGGATGTGCGGATCTTCTGGCTGTCAGCCTGATGCTTCTGTTTTTAGAGTCTTCTCATCTGACGACTCCCTTTAATTAAAACGCCCCATGAGCTTTGCCAGAGGCGAAACCACATCTGACAAAGATTTTATGGCATGGTTGAGTTCATCAATATCGATGGACTCAATTTTTTCCAGAGCCTCTTTCACGCCCTCCTCACTGGTGACTGCCATCTGATCCACATGCTTTACCAGACCTGCCAGATCTGCCTCAGAAAGCTGTCTGGAAATCACGCGCAGTTCCTTTGTTGCCGTTTCGATTTCCTCCGCCGAAGTTTTTAGCTTTGGAACCAGGGAAACATAGGCCAAAAAAACCAGAAAAAATACGGCCACCGTACACACAGCCATAACTGCCAGCATATAAAACTGTTTTCTGGCGTACCTCTTTCTCTCTTCTTCTGTTTCAATGAGCTGCTCCATCATTCTTTCCAGACGGTCACGTTCCTCCATACCATATTCCTCCTTCATTTTTGGGGACTGCGGATATTTCCCGAACGTTCATGGCTCTCCCGCTCCAGAATCTCCTTAAACGCTCTCACAGCCTCCGACACAGACGCCGCCTGGAAAATCCCCCCGGCCACAGCAATTCCGCCGGCCCCCAGTTGTAACGGGCGGCTGCAGTTTCTGGCAGTCAGGCCTCCGATTGCCACATTGGGAATTGGTGCCGCCTTTAAGATTTCCAGATAGGTTCCGTCTTCGATGAGTGTGGCATCCGGTTTTGTGGAAGTAGCGTACCAGGCGCCGCTTCCCAGATAATCTGCACCCTCCTCGCAGGCACGGCGTGCCTGCTCTGCTGTCTTTGCTGTTGCTCCGATGATGAAATTTTTAAGCCCCATCCTCTCTGTGATTTCCCTGGCCGCGGTTACCGGAATGTCACTCTGTCCCAGATGGACTCCATCGGCCCCGCAGGCCAGAGCAATATCCAGACGGTCATTGACCAGGAACAGCGTACCGCTTTTTCTTGTCTGTTCCCGAAGCCACATGGCATCTCTTAAATACTCCGCAGAGGTCAGATCCTTTTCCCGAAGCTGAATCATATCAAGGCCGGAAGAAAGCGCCTCCAGAATCTTTTCATCTCCCAGCTTCCGGTCTGCAATCCCATATAAAATTCCCTGTTTCTTCATATATTTTATCTCCTGAACTTGAAGATTTACAACTAAATTTCCAAATTTTCCATTAAATACGCCCTGTATGCTTCCTCCTGAAATCTGCTTAAGGCATCCAAAAGAGCCGTTTTATAAGTTCCATACCCTCCCCGGGGCGCATCACCCATAGTGCCCGGATGTTCATATTCCCCGCAAAAGGAAATTATGGAAACAGCCGCCGCCGCTAAAAGAGCCGTCTCAATCTCCTTTAACGGCCTTTTCTTTTCTTTCCATGCCGCTGCCAATATGGTCCCCATGACAGCTCCCGTCAGGCACCCGCTTCCCACCAGAACCACCGGCCGTTCTGCCTTATGATGCAGAAGGAGAATCTTTCCTTTTCCACTGTTCCCGTCTCTCCAGAGAATCTTATCCACAAACCCTGTCTCCGCAATCACCATGCTGCGGCCCTGGCTTTCCATCTGCAGTAACAGACTTTCTGCCTCTGTCTCATGAGAAAATTCCCCCACACTGTCCACTCCGGTATGGGCCAGGCTTCCTGTCAGTATGGTATGAATCTCCGAACTGTTTCCCTTCAGCACTCCGGACCAGGGGATGGAAAAAAGCCTTGCAGACGCCTCCCTCCGGTATCCGGAGGCCCCGGCCCCCACAGGATCCAGAATCACCGGAATTCCCTTTTTACGGGCTGTCATGAGAGCCTGTTCACAGGCGGCATATTTTTCACTGGAGGGCTGGCCCAGATTGACTGCCAGCCCACAGGAGGAACCTGTGATTTCTTCCATCTCCTCTGCCGCCTGCGCCATGAGAGGCCTGCCTCCAATGGCAGAAATTCCATCGGCACAGAGGGCCGCTGTCACATAATTGGGTATCATATGAACCAGCGGGTGCATCTTCTGCACAGCCAGAAGGCCGGAAATCATTTCTCCCATAATCCATTCTTTATTCATCCTCAGCCTCCTCCAAAGACGGCTCCGGAATCCGGTAGCAATGATTCAGGGGACCGTTTCCATGGCCCAGTCCCGGTTCATTCTTAAGGGCCCCCGTGAGATACCGCTTTGCTTTTTTCACCGCCGTCTCCAAATCCCATCCCGCAGCCAGTCCGCAGGCAATAGCAGATGAGAGGGTACAGCCTGTTCCGTGGGAATTTTTTACGTCCAGCCGCTTTCCGGGAAACCATCTTGCAGTGCCCAAAAAGGCAAGGCAGTCACTGGCATTCCCCGGCATATGTCCTCCTTTGACCAGAACGGCCCCATGAAACCGGTCAGAAATCTGTAAGGCCGCCTGTTCCATATCCTCCGGCGCCGAAATATGCCTGCCCCATATGACCTCTGCTTCCGGTACATTGGGCGTAATCACGGAGACCAGCGGGTACAGTTTCTCAAAGGCCGCCTCCATGGCTGATTTATCCATCAGCCTCCGTCCGCTGGTGGAAACCATGACCGGATCCAGCACTACCTGGCCGTGCCTGTATTTTTTCAAAGCTTCTGCCGCCAGTAAAACCGCTTTCTCAGACGGCAGCATTCCGATTTTTACCGCGTCCGGCGTGATATCCGAAAACACGGCGTCTAACTGGCCCTTCAGAACAGACTCCCCGGTCTCCGAAACGGCAAAAACGCCCTGGGTATTCTGAACCGTCAGGGCCGTGATTACACTCATACCGTACATTCCGAAGGCTGTTATGGTTTTTAAATCAGCCTGTATGCCGGCTCCTCCGGAGCAGTCAGAGCCGGCAATGGTGAGAACTGTCCTCATGACTGCTCCAGCATACCCCGAATGTAATCCAGAGCATGGCTTTTAGACAGTGCCCCCACAAGAATAGCCGCCATAATCGTCCCGCAGGCGGTACTCATGAAAAACGGCATCACATAGGTAAATAATGCCGCCTCCTTTCCCATCACAAGGGTCGCCACTGGAAAACAGAGCATTCCCCCGATTAACCCGGTTCCAATCACCTCGCCCGCATAGGTGGGAAGCAGCTTCTGTGTTTTCTCATAAACCACTCCGCAAAGGAAAGCGCCCGCCATGCTGCCCGGGAAAGCCAGAAGACTTCCGGTTCCCAGGAGGTTTCTGATAAGAGAGGTACAGAATGCTGCCATCACTCCGTATCCTGGTCCCAGGAACACGGCACAGATTACATTCACCAGATGCTGGATCGGGTAACATTTGGATGCGCCGATGGGGATGGAAAAGCTGGACATGGCCACAGTCAGGGCCACCAGCATGGCAGCGGTTACGGTCTTCTTCACAGTAATTTTCATGATTTGTCTCTCCTTATTCGTCAAAAATACTTACAATCTCTCCGTCGAGAATCCGATTCATATTTTTAACGGCGCAGAAGTTTCCGCACATGGAGCAGGTATCTTCCTTCTCCGGTTTTGCCTCCGCGCGGTAACGTTTCGCCTTTTCCGGGTCAATGGCCAGAGAGAACATCTTATCCCAGTCCAGGTTTTTCCTGGCCAGGCTCATCTCATTGTCCCAGTCAGCAGCGCCGCGGACCCCTTTTGCAATATCGGCCGCATGGGCTGCGATCCGGGAGGCGATGATTCCTTCCTTCACATCGTCCAGGTTGGGAAGCCTTAAGTGCTCAGCGGGAGTCACGTAGCAGAGGAAGGAAGCCCCGTTTGCCGCTGCAATGGCGCCTCCGATGGCTGCCGTAATATGGTCATAGCCAGGAGCCACATCAGTCACCAGCGGCCCCAGTACATAGAAGGGCGCGCCCTTGCAAATCTCCTTCTGGATTTTCATGTTGGCCTCAATCTGGTTCAAAGGCATATGGCCAGGACCCTCAATGATCACCTGGACATCCTTTTCCCAGGCTCTTCTGGTAAGCTCCCCAAGAGTCACCAGCTCTTCAATCTGGGAAATGTCACTGGCATCTTTAATACATCCGGGACGGCAGGCATCTCCGAGACTTAAGGTCACATCATACTGGCGGCAGATTTCCAGGATATCATCGTAATGCTCATAGAAGGGGTTTTCCTTTCCCGTCATTTCCATCCATGCAAAAATGATAGAACCTCCCCTGGATACAATGTTTGTGAGGCGTTTGTTTTCCTTAAATCGTTTGGCTGTGGACTTGTTGATTCCACAGTGAATAGTCATAAAGTCCACGCCGTCCTCCGCATGCATCCGCACAATATCCAGCCACTCCTCCGTGGTAATTTCCTTTAAAGCCTTGTGGTAATAAACCACCGCGTCGTAAATCGGAACCGTACCGATAATTGCCGGACATTCTTTCGTAAGCCGCCTGCGGAATACTCTGGTATCCCCAAAGGAACTTAAATCCATGATGGACTCCGCCCCGAGCTTCACGGCGCTGTTTACCTTTTCCACCTCCACATCCAGGTCCTTACAGTCTCTGGATGTACCCAGGTTTACGTTGATTTTAGTTTTCAGCATGGAGCCGATTCCATTGGGATCAATAGAAGTATGTACCTTGTTGCAGGGAATGGCGATCTGCCCTTTCGCAACCAGGCCGCGGACTTCCTCTGCTGTCATTTTTTCTTTCTCCGCCACCACTTCCATCTCTCTGGTAATAATCCCCTGTCTGGCAGCATCCATCTGTGTGGTATAGTTCATTCAATTCTCCTTTCTTTGCGAAAAAGCAAAACGCACATACCTTTCTGCTCTGTGTGCATTTAAAAAGGACATATCCTTTTCCGGATATGTCCCACTCACTCTCGCAATACTTCCTACGCCGGCATTATCCGTATCAGGTTCAATAGGTCGGAATCGTTCCTGCATTCCCTCTCAGCCTGCCGCGGCAAGCTCCCTCTTTGTAAATATGAAATTGTCTGGATTTCTCTACCTCTTCAGTATAGCATGATTTTTCCAGTTTGCAAGCGCTTATTTTACTTCAGGCAACAGTTCAGCCGTGCGAAGATTCAGAGCAAAAACGTGTTGAAAACTTGTTTTCATAAACGTTTTCTGTTCTGAATCTTCATAGGGCGGACGCCCGGAGCTTCTTGTCCGCGGCACGCGGGCAAGAAGATGCAAGGCTGAACTGTTACTAATTCAGTGTCCTGTTCAGGGCGCGGAAGCTTCCGGCCAGTTCCCCCTCGGCGCCGTTTCTCTCATAAATCCGGCCGTCCTGTTCATAAGTATAAACCCGGATATCGTCCAGATAAATTTTCTTATCTCCGGTGATGGAAATGTTATACTGGTCCTGCCATGGAAATTCCAGAGTATATGTGCCTGCTCCCGTCAGGGGTACCTTCTTTGACATATTTCCCACCTGGAGCTTCACATCTGCACCGGCCATGTCCGACTCCGCATAAAAATCCACATGGAGCCTGTCGCTTCCCGGAAGGCGGCCTGTGATATTCTGAGAGATGGCGCCGTTACTGCCCACCACTGCCATCTTTGTTCCATTCCGTTCTTCCACAGTACTGGTTCCGGAAAAGCTCCATCCTTCTTTTCCCAGACCAAACTGACTGTTATACACACAATTATTTACATAATTCCTGTACACCCAGAGCCCATAACCGCTGGTGGTCTCCAGAAGAACCGGAGTCAGGCTGCGTACAAACGTATCCACCTGATCCTCCCGAATCTGGGTATTGGAGGAATATGCCTCTGTGGAATCCATATAAAGAAGCTGCTCCACATAAAGCCGTTTGCCTCCGGCTTCATAAAGGTTTCTCAGATTTCTCTCCATGGCCTTTAAGGCCGTATCAGCCGTAATACGGTCATTTTCATTTTTCTGTCCCATAGACACACTGTACATAAGGGCCGAGTAGGGAGCTCCCTCACAGGAGTACGTGGCGCTGTGGGAGTAGTAGGTGAAGGTCTCCTCTCCCGTATACACCCGGTCTCCATCGGCCCGTATCTCCATGGAAAGCCCCGGAAACACCTTCTGGGTTTCCCTGAGAAATTCAATCAGATGCTGGTCATAGTATTCATAAAAGAGCTCTGCGGACGGGTGGCTTCCATAGGGCAGATACACCTCGTCAAAGGATTTAAACGATTCGCCGTACCAGCCGCTTACCTCCTCTAAGGAATACCGCTCCCTGAGATAAGCCGTAAATCCGCTTTGCCTTGCCAGACGGTTTCTCAAACTCATGGAAAGATCCCGGTTCATATACCAGATATAGTTCCAAAAGTCTTCCCAGGTAATAAAACCGCTGTGGAAATTGGGATGAGCCGATGCCGTTTCATAAAGCCGCCCGGCAAATTTAATCCATCCGTACCAGTCCTCGCTTCCTTTTTGTGTCACATTATCATACCGGACCGGGATTTCTGCCGCCCCATAATAATCCCAGGTGTAGCCCACCCGCAGAACGACCCAGAGACCATAGCTTTCGGCACATTCCATTATCTGTTCGAGACGTTTAAAAGCCGCTTCATTATAATATTGTTTTTCCCCCATCGGCTGAAACTCCCGCCAGGGCACCACCAGAATAATGCTGTTGAACCCGTCATCAGCAATTTTCCTTAAATTTTCTTCCATATGGCTGTCTTCGCTGTTCCAGTAATTGATCGGCCATTCATCTCCAAAATATGTTACTGATTTTAAATATTCCGGCCGTTCTTCTCCGCATGCCGTTATGGAAAAAAGGCCTCCGGCTCCAAGCAAAAGAGCCATTGCCGCAATCTTTCTTATGTAACGCATTGTTTCTCTGCCATCCTGTATGCATAAATCCTTCGTAACTGTTCTGTCCTCTCACAGTTACAGTACTTCTCTGTTCTGCAGCTGTGATAATATTTACTATAACATAACCATTGCGGTTCTTCAATTCTATATATCAATATGTTTTTATCGTTTATCAATAAAAATATATTGATTTTCCCATCATCCTGTGCTATGATGCATATCAGAGATGAAATATTTTCCAATTTTAGGAGGAACTTGATGAACTGGTCCCATAAGCGTTCCATTTTTTTAACAAAAATCTGTATCTGGCTTTTTGTTGCCGGATATCTTCTGGTTCTGGCGGCCTGCCCTTTTTTAGTGCAAAGCTTCTTGTGTTACTCCAGCTCCGCCTGTGAAGAACAGTCCATTTTATTTATAATCACTCTGTATGCCTGTGCGGTCCCTGTGGGAATCATCCTTTTCCATCTGAATCAGCTTGTAAGCGCCATTGGAAACGAAGATATTTTTACGGCATCCAATATCCGAAGACTCCGTGTGATCTCCTGGATGTGCGGCTTAACCGGACTTTTCTGCTTTTTCTCCATGCCCTACTATCTGTCATGGGGGATTCCGGGCTGCTGCATGATTCTCATGTGCCTTTTAATCCGCGTCATCAAAAATGTGTTTGAGCGGGCCAAGGAACTGAAGGATGAGAATGATTTCACCATATAGAAAGGAGATTTTCCCATGTCGATTATTGTAAATCTGGACGTCATGATGGCGAAACGGAAAATTTCCTCCGGAGAGCTGGCCGAACGCATCGGCATTACTCCCGCCAACCTGTCTGTTTTAAAAAACAACAAAGCAAAAGCCGTCCGTTTTTCCACACTGGAAGCCATCTGCCGGGAACTGCACTGCCAGCCGGGAGATATTCTGGAATTTTCCGAAGAGGAGGGAATTTTTTATGACTGATTTTCATGAAACCCAGACACCAGACGCTGCTCCGGTTCTTCCCGCGCCCCGGCCCCTTCCTGCCGCCCCGCTGGCGGAAGCCTTTGGAACCTATGGGTCCGTCTGCCTGGCTATGGGATTCTTTTACACTTTCTGCTTTTATAAAAATCCCAGCTCCATCACCTGGCCCTTATTTTCGGCTGTGGGATATCTGGTTTTATGCATGCTTTTTAAACGGCTTGGCCTTACCATAAAAAAGGATTCCTGGTTTCTCATGGGAGCCTCTTTTCTTGTGAGTCTTTCCATGTGCCTGACCGGCAGTCCCTTCCTTCATTCCTGCAGCCGCCTGGCCCTGCTTCTGCTTTTAGCTGTTTTCCTGAACCATCAGCTTTATGCGGATCACACCTGGCGGACGGGAACCTGGCTATGGGCCATCCTGAGATACGGGGTCTCCCTTATAAGCCTCCTTCCGGTTCCCTTCCTCCACGCAGCGGCCTATGCCAAATCCGGGAAAGCGTCCAAAAGCAAGAACGTTCTTCTGGTTCTTTCCGGTGTCTGCGCGTCCATCCCCTTAACTATCCTGGTAGTCTGGCTTCTCGGCAGCGCGGATGCAGTGTTTTCAAATCTCGTATCCCGGCTGTTTCATGACTTTTTCCGCCTGAGTACCCTGCTTTCCATAAGCTTGGGCTCTCTTTGGGCCGCCGTTGTTTTTTACAGCATTCTCTGTACCCGGTTCGCTCCGCCAAAGCCCCGGAAAGAAACAAGCTGTAAAAAAGGAAATCCCCTGGCTGCCGTAAGCTTTTTAGGCGCCATTGTCCTCTTTTACGGAACCTTCTGCATCATCCAGATTTACTGTCTGTTTCTGCGCCAGGGCTCGCTTCCGGAGTCCATGACCTACGCCCAGTACGCCCATCAGGGCTTCTACCAGCTTGTGTTTGTCATCTTTATTAACCTGGCCCTGGTACTTGGATTTTTAAAGTATATCCGTCCCACCCTGCTTTTGCGGCTCACCCTGACCTTCCTCAGTGTATGTACTGTAATCATGATCTTCTCCGCCGCATACCGCATGGTGCTTTACGTGGCCAGTTACCACCTTACCCTTTTAAGACTCCTGGTTCTCTGGTTCCTGGCAGTGGTAACAGTTCTCATGGCAGGGATTTTCCGGCTGATTTTTAAAGACAGCTTCCCTCTGTTTCGTTATGGGCTGCTGGTAATATCTGTCTTTTATGTGGCTCTGGCTTTTGCCAGACCGGATGCGGTCATTGCCCGCTATAACCTCACCCGCGAAAACGTTTCCCACAGCGATCTGTATTACTTACAGTCCCTGTCCACAGACGCAGCACCTGCGCTCTTAGAATATCTCCCCACGGAAGAATCCTGTTTTAAGCCATGGGGCAGCCGGAAACAGTATCTGCAGTCCTTCATAAGTCATCAGCCGGAACGGTCCTTTTCCCTCTCTTTGCGCCGTTATAATTTCTCTGCCGCCAGAGCCATCCGCCTTTTCGGTCCATTATTCATAGAGTTCCCGGACTGATTCCACAGCCCGGGAACTCTTATGCTTCTTATAACAAACGTTTTGTTCGTTTCCTGTAACTTATTTTGTCATTCCAAGGGCTCTCGGCCGGCAGCCATCCGGAATCGGACACAGGTAGGTGTCGCCCTCCAGTGTCTCTTCCATTTCGGCCTTTGCTTCTTCGATCACAGCCGGGTCCTCATACATGTCGACAGCCGCGCCTGCCATGGCCTTTGCCGCGTAAATCAGTCCTTTATGGGCCAGACCGCTCTTTCCCTGGGCCACCACCTGCCAGGAATGTCCCGGAGTTCCGGCCGCCCATGTGGCCACATAAGCCTGGGCTGTGGGACAGTTCCAGCTCACATCACCCACGTCTGTGGAGCCAAAGGACATGATCCCCACCGGATCAAAGGGAGCCACAAACCGGTACATTGCCTCTCCCTTATGAGCCAGCACTTCCTTTTTTACTGTTTTGTCACAGGATTTTGCCACCTTCTCCAGGGATTCGTAGCAGCTTTCCCCAACGCTCTCGTGGATTGCTTTCGCAAGGGCCATCTCCTCTTCTGTGTATTCCGGCGCACCCAGCTCCGTAAGATTCTCCCACAGCTTCTTTGCAATCACCTTATTGCTGATCAGATTGGAGCATCCCTTTACAAAGTCAATTTCCACTCTTGTCTCTGTCATATGGGCCGCCCCTTCCGCTATCTTATTGACCCGCCGGTAAATTTCCTCCACCTGCCTGTTTTTCGGCGCACGGATCAGGTAAAGCACCTCCGCGTAGGGCTGAACCACATTGGGGGAATAGCCTCCGGTATTGGTAATGGCATAATGGATTCTGGCTTCGGGAATCACGTGCTCCCTGAGGAACTGGACGCCCATGTTCATAAGTTCACAGGCGTCCAGAGCGCTTCTTCCAAGATGGGGAGCTCCGCCTGCGTGTGCGCTGGTACCATAGAATTTATATGCCACCTGGTAATTGGCCAGAGAGCTTCCTGTGTCGGCCCTGGTGAGATCGCCGGGATGCCAGGTAATCGCGGCATCCAGACCGGAGAATACACCGTCCTTGGCCATGAAAGCCTTCCCGGAACCTCCTTCCTCCCCGGGACATCCAAAGTAAACAACCGTACCGGGCTTTTTGCTTTCTTCCAGATACCTTTTTATGCCAATAGCCGCAGAAAGAGAAGCTGTTCCAAGCATATTGTGACCACAGCCATGTCCCGGAGCGCCTGCGTGCACCTGCTTTTTCTCTGCGGCACCCGCCTCCTGATCCAGGCCGGACAAGGCATCAAACTCTCCGAGGAATCCGATCACCGGCTTTCCCGAACCAAAGGTACCTTTAAAAGCCGTTGCCACTCCTGCCAGGTTTGTTTCCACTTCAAATCCTTCCTGTTCAAGCAGCTCACAGAGCACCTTCATGGATTTTTCTTCTGTAAATGCAGTCTCTGCACATCCCCAGATCTCATCGCTGGCCTCTAAAATTTCGGCTGCTTTCCTGTCAATCTCTTCCCATGCCGTCTGTTTTCCCATCGTTTTCTCACCTTTCCTTTTTTATTTAAAACTTATTATAATTTTACCTTCTTCATTTCCCTCTGTCAATAAAATGTAACAGTTACGGAATCCTTACGGACTTTGCAGCAAGTGCAAAGTCCTGGGCTGAACTGTTACTTTTTCCTGCCTCAATACCGGATTTTTGCTTGCGCTTTCGGATAATGAATGCTATAATCTTTTTCGTAATTCCCTGTTCCCTGCCTGCAGGGAGAACGTGAAGATTATTTGGAGGTAATTTCATGAACTGGAACATTGTAATGAATGTCGTGCTTGTGGTTCTCGTCATTCTCATAGCCATTCTTGGTATTCTCTACTATCTGGGAAGAAAAATGGAAAAACGCCAGGTAGAACAGCAATCTGCCATTGACGCTGCCAAACAGGTAGTTACCCTGATGGCCATTGATAAAAAGAAGCTGAAACTAAAGGATGCAGGCCTGCCTGCAATGGTCTACGAACAGACTCCCTGGTACGCAAAACGTGCAAAGATTCCGGTAGTGAAAGCAAAAATCGGCCCGAAGATCATGACCATGATCGCCGATGAAAAAGTATTCTTACAGCTTCCCTTAAAAACAGAAGCCAAAGTTGTTATCAGCGGCCTCTACATAACAGAAATCAAGAGTGTCCGCGGCGGTATCCCGCCCCTGCCGGAAAAGAAAAAATTCTTCGACCGGTTCAGGAAGAATAAAGGCAAATCCGCGAAAGCAAAATAATGCATACCAGACATTGTTTTTGAAAATCCATAAAAAAAGAGCATCTCTTCCCCTCCCACCGGAGGTCAGATGACGCTCTTTTTTTAATCCTCACTGTTCATGTGAACGATAACTTTAAATCAGTCCCACACTCTTTAAGAAGAAAATCCACACAAACAGCGTTGCAACAGAAACCACGGTACTGATTACCACGAACTGCCCGGCAAGCTCTCCGTCTCCTCCCATGTTCTGGGCCATGGGGTAGGATGCAGCCGCCACAGGCGTTCCATAAATTGCAAGCAGCAAAAACAGCTCCAGCTCCCGCAGGCCAAATTGATACGCAATGGCCAGCATAAGGGCCGGAAGAGCAAACAACTTAAAAGACAGTGTTGGCACAAGATACTTTAAATTTCCCCGAATTGCATTAAAGTGCAGGGTTCCTCCCAATACAAACAGTGCTAACGGTGATGTCATATCCGCAAAAGCGGCAATGGGAGTCAGAAGGCTCTTTGGAACCTTAATTCCCAGGAAAAAGAAGATCAGTCCCACTACGGCACCCTGGAGCAGCGGATTCTTCGCCACATTCAATAACAGGGACTTTACCGTGGTTTTTCCCTCTGAATTAAACATTTCCAGGATTACTACGGACGTCGTGTTATAAATAGTAACCACCACAGTCACCACCATGGCAGCCACGGAAGAAGCTGCATCTCCGAATACGGAAATCGTCAGCGGAAGACCAAACAATACGAAGTTACTCCTGTAAATGGCCTGAATGATCACGCCCCGTTTTGGGTTTTCCTTTACAATTTTGGGAACGATGAAGACCAGAATCACCTCCAGCACCAGAATGCTGACACCGCTGAAAATCAGCATAATGGGACGCGGCAGGGAGCTGGCATCCGCCTTATAGATGTTATAGAAAGTCATAAACGGATACATGACCTTAAATACCATCTTATTCAGCTGCTGGAGGAATTCCTCCTTCACTACTCCCTTTACCTTCATGACATACCCAAAGGAGATATAACAGAGAAACGGAATCACTGCATTGATTGCTACAAGAAAACTTTCCATATCTTACTTTTCCTTTCTCATTTCGTGACTATTCAGTACCCTCACAGTTACCTTTCTTCATATGTTACAGGGAACGGCAAATTATTTTATCGTTCACTATAAGTGCAGTCCTCCCTTCTCCCTGGCTTTCGCCAGAATCTCCAGGGAACACTCTGAAATGTACTCTCCATTCATCTCCAGAGAATACTTAATCCCGATATAGATCTCCTTTTCCTCCACTGTCACAGTGAGAGAAGCTGTGGTAAGTCCCAGGATAATCAATCCCACCGGTGTCACGTAATTGGCCATATTCTTTTTTCCGCATTCAAAAGTCATATGGCTCTCCACCAGTCCGCGCTTTGTAACTTCCACCTTATCCGGCTCAATCTTCACCGTATTCCGGGTTACATCCCCGGCGTCTCCGATGGCTTCTTCAAAAAGGATGTACTGCTTTCCATTCTTTTCATAACAAGTTCCGGAAGTAATGATTTCAATGGTATCATTTTCTTCTCCCATCAGCTGCGTTCCCTTGACGCTCACGAGAACCTCTTTTGTCATTCTTCTGGCTCCTTTATCATCACTTGTTAATAGGTTTCTATATCAATCTGTATGGTTTCCTTCACTTCATCCGGCAGAATGGAAGTGGCAAAAGCGCAGAACTTCTCCGCCATATCACTGACAAAAAACTGATACTTTTCTCCCGGCATGGTCTCTCTTTCTCCGTCACAGTTCATCTCCATGGACTTAAGAAGAGTTTTCAGCTGAACGGCGGTTTCATAGGCCGGATTAATCAGCGTTACATCATCCCCCATGGTTCTTGCAACTGTGGACCGCAAAAGAGGATAATGGGTACAGCCAAGAACCAATGTGTCAATGTACTTTTCCTTTAACACAGAAAGATACCGGGACGCAATTTCATCAGTAACCGTATCATGCAAAAGTCCCTCCTCCACCAGAGGAACAAACAGCGGACAGGCCTTTCCAAAAACCTCCACCCCCGGCCTCATTTCTTTTAAAACCTCTGCGTAAGTGCCGCTGTTTATGGTACCCTCGGTTCCAATCACTCCGATTTTCCCATTTTTTGTTGCCGACACGGCGGCCCTGGCTCCGGCATTGATGACGCCGATAATAGGCACATCCACGATTTTTCTCACCTCATCCAGTGCATAGGAGGAAGCCGTGTTACAGGCCACCACGATAGCCTTTACTTCTTTGGTCCGCAGGAAACGGATGATCTGCTCTGAATAGCGGATGATGGTTTTTTTCGACTTATTCCCATAAGGGAGCCTGGCTGTATCTCCAAAATAAATCAGCCGCTCCTCAGGAAGCTGGCGCATAATTTCCCGGGCAACCGTTAAGCCGCCCACACCGGAGTCAAATACTCCGATTGGTGCATTTTTATCCATACTCCGTTACCTTTCATATCTTCTTTCTGCATGGGCGATGAGGTCATTAATCAGACGTTTTTTTCCTCTTGCCGCCCAGAGTATGGGATACATGCTGATGGAGGTAAAGCCGGGCATAGTGTTAATTTCATTAAAAACCACCTCTCCGTCCTCCGTGACGAAGAAGTCCACACGGGAAAGCCCATATCCATCCACAGCCTTAAAGATCTCCACTGCTTCTTTTCGGATGATCTCAGCGGAATTTCCCGGAAGATTCGGATCCACAACCGTTTTGGAGGCCTCACTATAATATTTCGCATCAAAATCATAAAATTCCGCGGCGGCCAGAATCTCTCCCACTCCGGAAGCCTCTGGCTCCTCCTTACCGCCTCCAAAGACAGCGCACTCCACCTCATGGCCCCTAATGGCTTCTTCCACCAGAATCCGGCGGTCATGGCGTGCCGCTTCCAAAAGTCCTGCCTTTAGTCCTTCCCGTTCATCAGCTCTGGACACTCCTCTGGAGGAGCCTGCGTTGGAGGGTTTAATAAATACCGGGTAGGGCAGCGCCTTTTCCACCCTGGAAACCACCTGGTCCAGCTCGCACAGTTCCTCCTTCATAACCGGAACATACGCCGCCTGCCGGATTCCCAGATGGTCCACGAGAATTTTCGTGGTCAGTTTATCCATGGATACGGCAGAAGACAGAACGCCGCATCCCACATAAGGGATCCTTGCCAGCTCCAGAAGACCCTGAACCGTTCCATCCTCGCCATAGAGCCCATGAAGCACCGGGAACACCACATCCACATGAATTTTTTCTACCTGAGCCCCCTTCATCACCAAAAGAGCCTTGTCTGTGGCATCCGGAGAAAGTACAGCCGCTTCTTTGCTGTCCCTCCAGGTATCATTCTTAATCTCCTCCATGGAATTGACCTTTAACCAGTGTCCATCTTCTGTGATTCCCACAAGAATCACATTGTAAACTTCTTTATCAATATTGGCAACCACATTCTGAACGGACATACAGGAAACCACATGCTCCGAGGACTGTCCGCCGAACAGTGCCACCACATTTTTTCTGCTCATGATTTTTATCTCTCCTTAATTAGTCAAATGGTAATCGTTTAGATTATAGCACAACTGGCAATAATTACAAATAGCAATTATTATAAAAAAGAAGGGGATTCCATGAAAAAGAAATATCAATTCTGCCTGTCCCTGACCCTGGGACTTCTCATATTTCTGCTGGCCATGTCCGGCCTCAGAAGGAAGGAAGAAGCCCTGGCTTCCAGAATCGCTCCGGAAATCCTCCGGTTCCATGTGCTGGCAAACAGTGATTCTGCCGCGGATCAGACACTGAAATTAGAAGTAAAAGATTTTATTCTGGACAAGCTGCAAACAGGGCTGGAGACAGAGGAGGCGGCCTCCAAAGAAGCCATATGCCACTACATCACGGTTCACAAATCAGCTCTGGAAACTGCCGCAGAATATTATATAAAAGAACAGGGCTTTGATTACAAGGTACGCGTTGAGCTGGAACAATGCCTGTTTCCTGAGAAAACCTACGGGGACATGACTTTCCCGGCCGGAACATACGATGCGGTCCGTGTCCTCATTGGTCAGGGGAAGGGGAAAAACTTCTGGTGTGTTCTATATCCTTCCCTCTGCTATCTGGACAGCACCTATGCCATTGTCCCTGAAAGCTCCAAAAACCAGCTTTCTGCCCTTTTGTCTGAAGACGATTTCCAGGCGCTTTTGAACGCCCGGCCTGTGAAAATCCGTTTTAAACTGGCTGACTGGCTGAAAATGAAATAAAACGAAGCACCCCCGCAGCTTCTGCTTTGCCTGCGGGGGTGCTTCGCTGAAAATATCAGGAAAGACTCAAGTTTCCTTTCAGTGCCCAGTCATAGGTTTCCATGGCCTGGAACAGATTAAGTTCTGCCGTTCTCACTGCAATCTCTTTTGTTTTATACGCATTTTCCTGCTGGAGGTATTCCAGTCTTCCGATACTTCCCACAGCCAGCTTTCTCTCAGCCGCTTCCATCTTGGTCTTTTCCAGCTCAAAAGCCGCGACAGATGTCTGATATTCGTTGCGCTTCTGAATCACGTCATTATAAAGATTCACCAGAGAAGCGGAGATTTCCGCTGTCTGCTCTCTGATGGTCCGTTCCATGTTTTCTCTGTCCACAGAACCATCAGTGAGCGCCTCAAGGTTCAGCTGATTATATCTGAGGGTAAAGTTATTGGCAATCGCAGTCTGCTTGTCATTTTCCGGATTCATCCTGTCAATGCGACTCAGATCTGCGTCCGGCGCCTTCCGGATTTCCGGAGAGGCATCATATTCCCACCCTAACATTTTGCAGAGAGAGGAACGGATCTGCACCTCTTTGGCATCCAGATCGATCATACTGGCCTCGGCAGATTCCAGATTCTGTCTTGCCGTAAGAACCGCCGTACTGGTTGTCATCCCCAGAGATGCCTGTGCTTCTGTGGACTTATAAACTTCCTTTAAAAGCTCAATGGTCTCTGTAAGGGTCTCCTTCCCCAGAAGAAGCTGCTCATATCCAATCACCGCACTCTGAGCGCCGGAAATCAGCATGGCACGGGTACCGTCGATCATCCTGAGCTTTAACATTTCCGGCGTCACAACAGTGACCGTATCCGCCTGTAAAAGGACCTGTTCCGACTGCACATTCATCATCTCGGAAGCATACAGCATTTCCGCATAGGCCCCCGGAGTCAGCATGCTCTGATAGCCCAGGGAATCTTTGAACATGGAAGCCATACTGCTCATTTCGCTGGCCGCCTCGGATATGGCTCCGGCCGAGGAATGGATCTGGCTTTTCAGTTTTACAGCATCTTTATAGCTGTCACGTGTATCAGAATAAGTCTCCCTGAGGTTTTTCAGAGTGGCATTGTACTCGTCAACGAGCATCTCGATCTCATCGTATTCAAGCACGTTATCCTTAAGGGTTTCCAGGGTGGCATCGTCATACCTCTGTCCCGGTCCCGGAATAAAATCATCAGCATAGGCCATAACAGGAGCCGCTGTCAGGGAAAGTGCCAGAGCTGCCGGGACCACCCGCTTCATTAATTTTTTCATTGTCTTTTCCTCCTGTCCTTATGATCCTGACGAATCGGTGGAAAGCTCTAAAAGTCCCTTCACTGCCCACTCATATTCTTCCATGGCTGCCATCAGGGAAAGCCCTGCCGACTCAAAGGCGGCTTCCTCCGTAAGCCAGGTATTTTCTGCCGTCAGATACTGCTGAACGCTCAGCATTCCCAGATTGTATTTTCTGTCTGCCGCTGCCTTATCTGCCTGGGCCGCCGTGTACTGAAGTACCGCTGCCTCATAGGACGCCTTTTTCTGCATCACATCCCGGTATAAAAGGTCCAGACTGCTGCGGACAGAATTTTCCTGTTCCTGAATATTTCTCGCCTTTTTATTGGCACCGCCCTGGCTTTTGGAACTGTTCATCCTGGTTTCAAACAATGTGATGTTATTTTCTATGGCTTTCGCCTCATCTTTTAAGGGATCATATCCGGCAATGGCCTCTAGATCCGGTTCCGGGATTTTCCTGATCTCCGGATCGCCGTCATAATTCCAGCCTAACATCTTAATCAGTTCCTGTTTCCCGCTCACATAAGCGGTTTTGGCGGAAGCGTTCTTCGCCCTGGCGGCGTTTAACGCCTCCTCAGCACTCAGCACATCTTCTGCCGAGTAAAGTCCCAGCTCCATCTGGCGTTTCGCTGTCCCATAGGAGAGCTCTGCAATCTCCAGATTTTTATGAGCAATTTCACTCTGGGCCTCCAGAGTCTCATAATCCCGCATCAGAGCCCTGGCTTCCTTCGTTTTCTTATCCCTGGTGATACGCAGAGCGCGGATTGCAGAAGTGCCGGCTGCGGATTTTCCTTCGGCGGCATCCTCCAGATCTTTGGCCCTTGCCTTTAACACCCGGATATTGCTCCGGTAATCCTCGTACTGCCGCCTGTTCAGCTCACTTTTGTCCTCTTCTGCGGTATCCTCCAGGATCTTTGCCTCATTCCGAAGTTCCTCCGCCAAATCCAGAAGCTGCTGTCTGGTAAGTCCGGTGGAGCTTCCCGGATTATAATAGTACTGCTCCAGCTGATTCCGGAATGTGGTGTTGTACTGCTCGATCAGCCCGGGGATTTCCCAGTATTCCAGCACATTATCTCTGAACTTATCAAGCGTTTCCTCATCATATTCCGTCACAGGGGAGGCCTTCCCGGCCGCCCGCGCTGTAAGAAGCCCGTTTTCGGAAAGCCAGGGGACATTTCCTGCCACCATGGCTGCCGAAAGAAACAGGATTCCTGTTCTTTTCCATTTTTTTAACTGTCTCATTGGCTTTTCCTCCATTTATAAGGATACTATCTGCAGCTTTTAAAGACAATAACAATTCTCTTACGATTTCTGTCGATTCTGTGTTACAGTTCACAGGCCGTCAATCGTAATCCGGCTCCGCTTTCCTCCTGCCGTTCATCACCTTATAATAAACCGGCAGCATGAGAAGAGCAAGAACTGTGGATGCAATCAAGCCTCCCACGTCAACCAGCGCCAGGCCCTGCATCATCTCGCCGGAATCACCATATGCACAGGCCATGGGGATCATGGCCACGACTGTGGTCAGCGTGGTCATTAGCATCGGACGAAGTCTGGTGGCTCCGGCCTCAATAAGGGCCGTATCAATATCCATCTCATTCCGGTACTGATTGGCTGTATCCACATAGAGGATACCATTATTTACAACGGTTCCCACCAGCATCAAAAAGCCCAGAAGACTTACCATGCTGATGGGGCTGTCTGCCAGCCAGAGAAGTCCGAAGGAACCAATCAGGGCGAACGGAATCGTAGTCATAACCATCAGAGAGAACTTGGGTGACTCAAACTGGGCCGCCATCACTACAAATACCAAAAACACAGCTGTTGCGATGGCTGTTCCCAGGCTGGAAAACTCTTCATTCATCATTTCATCCATCGTGTTTTCCTGAAGCGATACGGCGGCATCCAGATACTTATCCACAACCTCCTTCTGGAGCATACCCTCTGTATTGCTGTCCGCCATGTCCGTAAGCTGCCCGCTTATGGTAACCTGGTATTGTTTGTCGCTCTTTATGATACTCTGAGGACTGTCCTTGAATCCGATATCCGCAATATCCATGAGGGCAACAGAGCTTCCTGTGGCCGTGGGAAGGACAATTCCCTGCATCTTATCAATGGTATCATAAGCATCTTCTGCAAATTCCACCATGACGCTCACATCAGTTCCGTCAACGTTTAAGGTGGTAGCCTCTACGCCGCTTAACATAGTGTACACCTGGGAGGCCACCTGAACCGGGGAAAGTCCCTCTGCCGACGCCTTTACCGGATCCACGGAAATCTTAACCAGAGGCGCGTCATTTTCCAGAGACGAATGGACGCGGGTAATTTCCGGGCGTGCCTGGAGCTCCTCCACAACGGCATCAGACACTGCCTTCAGTTCCTCATACTGAGTGCTGACCAGAATATAACTGGCCTCATCTTCGGCACCCATGGACATGGTCGCTCCCATGGAGCTCTGCTTTTCCAGGGAAATAGCGCAGTCCGGCCACCCCTGAAGCTCCCGCTTCCATGCCTTTAACACTTCATCCGTTTCCCTGGACTTATCATCCTTAAGATAAGCCGTCAAAGTCGCTCCGTTCCCTAAGCTCATGGAAAGTCCGCTGCTTCCGTAGGAAAGCATATAGGATTCCAGATCTTCGTCCTGGGTTACAAAACTCTCCACCTTTGTAAGAATTTCATCCACCTTATCGGTAGTAAGACCCGGCTGGGTCTCAATGCTTATGGCAATGATACCGGGGTCATCGGCCACCATAAGTTCCATCCTGAGTTCGGCCGCCATCATAAAGGACAACACCAGCAGCACGACCGACGTAATCATAACAAGAGCTTTTCTTTTTAAGAACTTCCTGATCATTCCCCGGTAGCCGTTCTGTACGGCTGCAAGAAGCCTTGACGCGGGAGTCTCCGTTTTTTCGATGGGATGGTAGTATACATAGCACAGCGGAACCAGCGTAATGGCTGAAATCAGGGATGCTGCCATACAGAAAACAATCGTAAAGCCCAGAGGCTTAAACATCTGTCCGCTCATGCCCTTAATCATTGCAAGCGGAAGGAATACCACGCAGGTAGTCGTCGTACCGCCTATAATGGATTCCAGAACCGTTTTGGTCCCCTCCACAGCCGCGTTCCTCGTTTCTACAAATCCGCCGCCCTCTCCTTTTCTGAAGCAGCTTTCCAAAACCACAATGGAGTTATCCACCATCATGCCAACGCCCAGAACCAGGCTTGACATGGTAACCACATTCAAGGAAAATCCCATGGCTTTCATCAGAATCAGCGCTGCCAGAATAGAGACGGGAATGGAGGTTCCCACAATCAGCGATGCCTTAATATCTCCAAAAAACAGCCAGATAATAAGCATGGCCACAACCACTGCCATAATCATGGTCTGGAACACGCTCCTTAAGGAGCTGGATATGGTGTCACTGTAATCATTTACCACCACCACTTCCAGATTCGTATCCCTGGTCTTTAAACCGTCCAGCACCTTTGTGACATCCCTGCTGACCTCCACATCACTGCTGTCCTGGTTTTTCTTGATGGAAAGCGCCATGGTATCCTTTCCGTTATACCGTCCGATGCTGTCTTTCTTCTCCAGGGTATTATATACATTGGCCACATCCTCCAGATAGATGATATTGCCGTTTCCCAGAGTAATGGGGATCTTCTTTAAAAGCTCCACTGTATCAAAATCCACGCCGGAAGTAACAGACAGCTCTTTTCCGCCCACAATAGTACTTCCCACCGGCATGGAAAAGTCCGCGGAACCTACAACGCCTGCTATGGAATTCATATTCAGGTGGTACTGGGATAATTTTTCCGGAATCAGCTCCACCTTAATGTACGCCTCCTGGCCGCCGCTCACATCCACGCTTGCCACGGAGGTCAGCTTTTCCAGCTCCGGAACCACAGTGTCATTCACATAATCATACAGATTATCAGCCTGGTCGTTATTGACAGCCAGGACCATGGACGGAGTGTCGTTAATGTCCATCTCAATGATGGTGGGTGTCTGCACATCCGACGGAAAGTCATTGGCAAGGCCGTCCAGCTTCTTCTTCAAGTCGTCATAGGCCTTATCCATATCCTGTCCATAATCATATTGCATGAGAACAATGGCATAATTTTCCGCGGACATGCTGGTCACGCTGTCCACACCGGACAGGGTTCCCACTTCATCCTCGATAAGCTTCGTCACCAGCTCTTCCACATCATCGGGACTGGCTCCCGGATAAATTGCATTTACAACAAGCATCGGCATTTCCATCTCCGGTGTCAGTTCAAGCCTTGAGGAAAATACCGAAGACAGGCCGAAAACAATCAGGCACAGCACAACTAAAACCGTTGTGACCGGCCTTTGCAGAACCTTTTTTGTTAAACCCATGAATGTGCCTCCTTACTGGTTCGCAGTGGTTTCTTCCGCTGTCGTATCAACTTCGCTGCCTGCTTCTGCTCCCGCCAGATTCACCGGCGCACCTTCATAAAGCTCATTGGACCATGTTGTGATTACCTGATCATCAAAGCTCAAACCAGCTTTTACCTCCATGACCTCTGAGCTGATCAGGCCGTTCTCAATCCGTATTTTATGGGCGACACCCGCCCCGGCATCATATGTAAACACATAGGCGTCCCCATTGCTGTATGACACACAGTCGGCGGGAACCGTCATGACATTTTCCGCCTTCTGGGATTCCACATAAAGCTTTACCATAGTTCCGGTCGCCAGGGCATCCGCCCCTTCTAAGGATGCTTTTACCTTAAAAAGCCCGCTCTGCTGGTCCACCATGGATCCGATTTCGGTAATGGTTCCCGTATATTCCGTTCCGTTCTTTTCCACAGTCAGCGGATCCCCGGTGTGAAGTCCTTTCATCACCCGTTCACTGACAGCAAAGGAGATGGACTTGCTGCCCCCTCCGGAAATAATGGCCGCCATGCTGCCGCTTCCCATCATATCGTGAACCTCCACATCGAAGCTTTCCAGAAGGCCGCTTATGGGCGCCGTTACCACACTGTTTTCTGCCTGTATATCATAGTTTAATTTGGCGGCATCATACTGAAGCCTTGCCATGGACACGCCGTTTACCACCTGTTCATAGGACTGGGCGGAAATGTCCCCGCTCTCATAAAGAACTTTCATCCGGTTTAAATTCGTCTGGGCGTCATCCAGGGATACCTTTGCCGTATTCATCTGAATTTTAGCTGCCTCCAGCTGCTTATTGTCAATCCGGAACAATTTCTGATCCTTCTCCACAGTATCCCCCTGCTTTACAAAGACCTCCAGAACCTCCCCGGTTCCCTGAGAGATCACGTAAACCACATCTGACGGCTCCACAGTGCCTGTTAAATCTGTGGTAAGAACGATGGTATCCGTGCGGGGATTCTCCACCTGAACCGTCGGGTTCGGCACAGCCTCCATAGGCTCTTCTTTCTTATTGATTCTCATGAATACCACCGTGCCAAGGGCGCCTATGGCGAGAATTCCAACTGCGAATTTTCCTAATTTGTTCATACTTCTTTCTTCTCCTTCTGCCTTTCCTGGTTTTCATGTTCTGCTGCCGGACAGACCCCGTAGCGCAGCATCCTTATGTGACGTATATAATATTCTTCCACCTGGTCCAACGGCATCTTGTCAATATGAAACCTCCTTAATGCCATCATAAAAATCATCGAATGGGTCTCTATCAAATCATAAAACATCTGCCGTTCTATTGGGAACCGTTTTCTGTCCAGACTCTGATACAGTTCTTCCATATAATTCATCGTATCTTTATTGGCCGCGGTTTCCCCGTTAATCCCTTTCTTTAAAAATTTGTGGAAACCGCTGCTCTCCACCAAATTTCCTATGATATCCATGAAACCATCATTTAAGGTTCGCTCCATGGTGTACCGGAACACCCATTCCAGTGTATTCCAGATATCCCCGTTCACTTCCTCCATATGTGTCAGGTACGATAACCAGTGTTCACGGATTCTGTCGCCAATAATCCATTTCAACAGCTCCATCTTATCTTCAAAATATGTATAAAAACTGCCGCGGGATATTTCCGCGTCCCGGATAATCCGGTTTATGGACGCTTCATCAGGAGACACCCGCATAAATTCCCGAATGGCTGCCATACGTATAGCTTCCACCTTTTCCCCGGGCAATCGTTTGAACCGTTCTGTCGGCATTCCATCTCCTCTTTTCCTCTGCTTAATACTATAAGTGACAACTCGTCATTATTATAGTGACACACTGTCACCCTGTCAATATCTATGGGGAAATTTATACAGATTTAAGAATTTAGAAATTTTTTGGAAAGAAATGAAAAACAAAAGACCCTGCGTTTCAAGCGCAGGGCCCATATCCCTTCCGGATGTTTTTATTTAAGCTTTCTTGCTGCTTCCAGAGCCTCGGCAGAATCTGCGGTAATGGTTCCGTCCGGAAGGACAAATACCGGAATTCCAACACGGCCCTCCTCACGGATTTTATCATAAATCTGCGGATTTCCCTCCCTGATTTTAAGATATGCCCGCATATCGTCCAGATTCTCAACGATATCATGGAATTCCACCGGAAGTCCCTCTTCCCGGATAATTTCTAATTTGGCGCGGCAGGCCTTACAGAGATAGGTTCCCATCATGGTCACAGCCGGTTTCTTTTTCTTCCTCGCTGCCTCAAAGGCCTCCTCACAGTTCTTTGTCACCTTGCCGTCATCCAGAACAAACACCGGAATTCCGATCTGATTTTCCTTTCTGCACTCCTCAAACAGATCCGGATTTCCCTCACGAATGCTTAAAAATTCCTTCACATAATCCAGAGCCTTTTCCATATCATGAAATTCAATGGGAAGATGCTCCCTGTTAATCACTTCCATTGCAGCCACACAGTCTTTGCAGATGTGATTTCCTACCATAATGATCATGTTGGTTTCCTCCTGTTTAAAAATTTGTTGGTGTCATAACCTTTCCTGCAAGAACCTCTTCATAATCCTTCAAGTTTCTCAGAAGAAGCTCCGGTGTATTAAGCCCGTAAGGGCATTTGCTCATGCATGCATTGCAGTGAAGGCAGTCCTTAATCTTCATCATCTTCGCCTGTCCGGCCTCAGATAAATGTCCGGCAGACGGAGAGCGGCGAAGAAGCAGGGACATTCTCGCACAGTTGTTAATTTCGATTCCCGCCGGACATGGCATGCAGTACCCACAGCCGCGGCAGAAACTGCCATAGAGCTGTTTTCTGTCCGACTCAATAAGAGTTCTGATTTCCTCCGTCATTGCCGGAGGATTTGTTATGTAGCTTAAAAATTCATCCAGCTCATGTTCCCTTTGAACGCCCCATATGGGGAGTACATTCTCATACTGAGCCTCAAAGGCATAAGCCGCCGCGGAATTGGTAATCAGGCCCCCGGATAAAGCTTTCATGGCAATAAATCCCACATTGCTCTTCTTACAGGCCTCAACCAGCTCAACATCCTTGTCGCTGCACAGATAGCAGAAGGGGAACTGAAGCGTATCATAGAGCCCGCTTTCCACTGCCTCATTGGCCACAGAAAGGCGGTGGTTGGTGATTCCGATAAAGCGGATTTTTCCCTGTTCTCTGGCCTTTAACGCCGCATCGTAAAGGCCGCTCTCATCCCCCGGCTTCGGACAAAAGGACGGGTTATGAAACTGGTACACATCCACATGATCTGTTTTTAACAGTGTCAGGCTGGTTTCCAGATCCTTCCAGAAAGCATCAGCATTCTGAGCCGCTGTCTTGGTGGTAATATAAATATGGTTTCGAATATCGCTCATGGCATATCCGATCTTCTCCTCACTGTCAGAATATGCCCTGGCCGTATCAAACAGTGTAATACCTCCGTCATAGGCTTTTCTCAGAAGCCTTGCCGCCTCATCCTTTGTGATTCTCTGAATCGGCAGCGCTCCAAATCCGTTCTTGTTGACTGTGATTCCGGTTCTTCCCAGCGTTACAGTTATCATTTTCCCATTCTCCTTTCTTTATCCAGCATTTCCTTAAGCGCCTCATCGCTGTCATCAATCCAGATATCTTCCTCGTCTGCATTGAGTCCCAGAAACTGCGCCAGTGTACATGTATCACTACTATTATTCCAGACTTCGATATAATCGTCTATTTCCTCAAACGGAACCTCTCCGGCCAGATATTTTTCTTTGAACGTCATTTTCCTGCTCCTTCAGATTTTTAAGGATTGTAATTTCCTGATTGTCAATATGCTCCCGTATGGCGATTTTGGCCTCATGAACATGTCTGAGGGCCAGGGCCTTAATGATCTGGTCATGCTCTACCAGGAGAATCTGACGCTTATCCTCATCCTTAATGTATTCCAGACGGTAGCGGTACATCTGCTCCCGGAGATTATTTAAAATCTGCACCAGTTTTTCATTTTTTGTACTGTTGTATATAATTTCATGGTAACGTTCATCCGTCTGGGCAATCCGCATGGCATCCCCTTCCCTGATGGCCTGAGAAAAAAGCTCTTCGGTTTTTGTAAGCTCCAGAAGCTCCTCCTGTGTCATTCTCTGACAGGCCAGATCAATGGCCAGCTCTTCCAGAGAACGGCGCACTTCCAGTACATCCCTTAAGTTATTTTCAGAAATCTTTGCAACCTCTGCACCCTTTCTGGGAATCATAAGCACCAGGCCCTCCAGCTCCAGTTTTCTTATGGCTTCGCGAATCGGCGTGCGGCTGACACCCAGCCGTTCGGCAAGCTGGATTTCCATGAGCCGCTCCCCGGGCTCCAGCTCTCCCTTTAAAATCGCCTGCCGCAACGTTTTAAAGACCACATCCCTGAGAGGCAGATATTCATCCATATTCACTTGAAAATTGCTTGTCATTGGTCTTCTCCTTCTATCTGGCTGATTTTCTGTTAAAAAAGCTGGTCAAATAGACCTGACGAGTCAACCGTCCGTTTTCTGCCTCCTTAAGATATCCACAGGCTTCCTCTGCAGCCTCCCGGGACTTAAAAATTCCAAATACTGTGGGACCGCTTCCGCTCATCAGCGCCCCCCCGGCACCGTGGTCCAGCAAAATTTTCTTTATTGTTCCGATTTCCGGGTGCTCCGGAATTGTTATGGTTTCCAGTACATTTCCCAGACGGGCTGTCACACCGTCCAGGTCTCTTTTTTGGATGGCCTTTACCATACCGTCAATATCCGGATGCTCCTCTTTCTTAAGCTCTGCCACCTTAAGTTTCCCATAGACTGCCTTCGTGGACACAGAAACCTGTGGTTTAGCCAGAACCACATGACACCGGGGGGCCGCAGGAAGTTCTGTGAGCACTTCACCGATCCCCTCGGAAAGAGCCGTTCCCCGGAGGATACAGTAGGGCACATCGGCCCCCAGTTTTAATCCTCTGGCCATCAGCTCACGTCTTGTGAGCCCCAGATCAAACATCCGGTTTATGCCCACCAGAACAGCGGCGGCATCTGTACTTCCGCCGGCCATTCCTGCGGCTACCGGAATACATTTTTTAATCCTTATTTCCACTCCCTCAGTAATCTGAAATTCATCCAGCAAAAGCTTTGCTGCCCGGTAAGCCAGATTTCCTTCTCCATCCGGCACATATGGCAGACTGGTTTCTGTCCGGATTCCCTGTCTGCCGCTTTTATCCATCACTATTTTATCATACAGGCTCACGGTCTGCATAATCATACGGACCTCATGATAGCCGTCCTCTCTCTTTCTCACCACATCCAGCCCAAGATTGATTTTTCCATATGCCTTCAGCTCTAAATGGTCTGTCATATTCTCCACCCGCCTGTATCTTTTTGTTTCCTGCATATACACCATGTTTTCTTGTATACAATAACCAGTATACCGGATAAAGATAGCATTTGACAAGCACTTTCCGCAAAAAAATGTAACAGCCAACTCCCGCTCCGTAACCTGTTGCAAAAAAACTAACTACGGAAACCCAAGCCCTTCGCAAGCCTTTTCGATGCCTCATTTCCTCTCTGGATCCGCACCAGGAAATCCCCGGCAAGCAAATTTTCCCTCCCATACTGTAAAATCGCTTCGCAGCTTTCCCTTCCATATCCCTTTCTTCTGAAATCGGGAAAAATATGATATCCCAGCTCCAGAGTTTCTGTTTCCCCCTGGTTTTCTTCCCCTGCCGGCAGAAAAAGTGTTTCTATTAAAGAATCTTCGCTTCCGTCTTCACCTGGAACCGAAAATCCGGCCACCCCGGCCAGGGCCCCCGTTTTCTTTTCCACCACAGCCCAGAATCCAAACTCATAAAAAGTATACTGGTTCTTTGTGTAAGCATAAAGCTCTTCCACAGTCTCAAATCCCCGGCCGATCCTGTGTCCCCAAAGCTCGTCAAAATCATCCCCGAACAGCTCCCGTATCAGAAGGTGCCTGGTCTCACAAATTATCCAGGGAAGCCCAAGATGACGTCTTGCCACCCGTTCCAGATATTCTTGTGTCAGGTCTTTTGGATCCTCCACTGCGTATCGGGCTCCGGGAAGCTCCCCCATATTCATTCCGGGCCTCCATAAACCTACAACGGCCCCTCCGGCCGCTTTCGCAGCCAGAAGAGCCTCTTTTTCATCCGAAATCAATATGGGGACTTTTCTGTTATTTACATAAACCATTCTGGTTTCCTTCATACGCTTCTCCCGTCTTCGATTCCCGGCCCGGAATTCTTAACATTTCTCCGGCTCCGGATACACTTCCCCGAAGGTCTCCGCTGTAATGGTTTTCATTTTCTGTTCCTTCATCGGACGGTCGCTGTAATCGGTGCGGACCTCAGCAATTTTATTTACCACATCCATGCCCTCAATGACCTGTCCGAAAGCCGCATATTCTCCGTTTAAATACGGTGCAGATTCATGCATGATAAAAAACTGGGAACCGGCGGAATTGGGACTCATGGCACGGGCCATGGAAAGAACCCCGGGGGTATGTGCCAGGTCGTTTTGGAACCCATTGTGGGAAAATTCACCCTTAATACAATAACCCGGACCACCCATACCGTTTCCATCCGGGCAGCCTCCCTGGATCATAAAGCCCTTAATCACGCGGTGAAAAATTAATCCGTTATAAAACCCGCTGTTTACCAGGCTTAAAAAGTTGTTGACCGTGTTTGGCGCCACCTCCGGATAAAGTTCCGCCTTTATCAAATCTCCGCTTTCCATCTCAATCGTAATAACTGGATTTTTCATTTCAAGGATCTCCTTTGCTTTTCTATCCTCAATTATACAGGACCCGTCAGGAGATGTCCACCCCTTTATTCGCAACCGTCAGATACCCCGAAAACATCCGTTATTCCGCAGAAACCAGTGCAAATTCCACATTGATGGTAGCTGTTACCTGCAGCTCTCCGGGCATCACACCCATATCCATACCTGCGGCTGCGTCCTCTGTTGCGGCCATTTTTCTGAAATTTCCCATCTCTGCTGAAACATATCTTCCATACTGGTTATTATTGTATTCTTCAATATTGATCACGTCCCCCAGCTTCTTTCCGCTGGCAGCCGTCAGGGCCTCAGCCTTCCCTCTTGCCGATTCCATCGCCTTTGTAAGGGCTTCACCATAAGCTTCATCATACTGACTGGAGAAATAGGAAACCGAATAAATTTCATTGGCTCCGGACTCTACCCCTTTGGTCAGCATGGCGCCCACCTGATCCATGGGAATATCTGTCACAGTCACCTGGGTCCGCATCTCGTAACCGATCAGCGTCTGTTTATTTCCGCTCCAGTCATATCTCGGATCTAAGGAAAAGCCCGATGTCCGGATGGACTTATCCTCAAATCCCTGAGCCTTTAAATATTCCAGAAGCCGGTTTAAGTTTTCCGTATTCTCCTGCTGGCACCGCACGGCGTCTGCATTTTCCGTGGTGATTCCATATGTAATTTCCGCCATATCCGGAACCACCTCCACGGTTTCCGAAGCACTGAGAGAAACTTTAGGCTCATCAGCCACATTTTTTACCTGTATCACATCCGGTATGGATGTGGAAGCAGTTCCTGTTGAACAGCCCGACAGAATCAGGCTCCCCGCTACAATACATCCAAGCGCTATAAAGCTAACTCTTTTTTTCATCCTGTTATCCTCCTCAAACTCAATTGCCAATTTTTGTTAATGCCATTGTAACAAAGAATCCTTTCTTCCCACATACTTTTCCCTTACGTTTTCTTAACTAAAATTTTAAGAATCCCAGAGGATGTTTCCATCCGTCTTCTGGTCGGCAGTTCATAATTTGTTCAAAGTCTTTTCAAAATTCTTTTACACAATCCACATGATTTCTTCATCTTTACCTTTTATTATATAACCATAAACAGAGAAACATCCGATGCGATGCTGCTTATAAGATTTTTTTCATAATACTCGGGCTGATAAGTATTTATCAGCTCTCCTCCCTTTTTCAAATAATTATTTTGTTGAAAAGAGCACCCGGCGGGGTGCTTTTTTCATGGGCGTTCCACCTTTCTGACGAGAATAACCAATGCGGCCAGATTAGGAAGCGCCATCAGCCCATTAAAAATGTCTGATACCTCCCACACCTTTTCCATAGGCCCCAGACATCCTAAGAATACAGCTGTCAGGTATCCGGCCATATAAAGAACGGACATATCAATTCCAGTGGCCTCTCTCAAGTACGTAACGGCCTGTTTTCCCATATAATACCATGCGATGATCGTGGCAAAGGCAAAAAGTGCCACACATATGGATACCGTATATCCGCCCAAATGCCCCAGGCCCTTCGTAAAGCACAGGCTTGTAAGCTCTGCTCCGTTCCCGGAAAAAGAAAAAATCTCCTCTCCCATGACGCAAAGAATCACCACCGCCGTCAGAGTGCAGCTCACAATGGTGTCAAAAAACACCTCAAACATGGCCCACATGCCCTGCTCCTGGGGGGTGGTGCCGTCAGTGGCCCCATGAAGTCCTGCCAGGCTTCCAAGACCGGCCTCGTTGGAAAAAACGCCTCTGGCGATGCCGTATCGAAAGCTTCTGGCAATCCCGTATCCTCCCGCGCCGCCTAAAACCGATCTGGGCATCAGGGCAT
>ERZ808054.136-NODE-136-length-94737-cov-14.269628_pt1 | contig 94737 bp, 81 predicted proteins | sample MGYA00380201_ERZ808054 | MGnify/ENA primary metagenome ERZ808054 (study PRJEB31490, sample SAMN06133419) | mouse gut metagenome | isolation source: Z5_2 | host: mice | place: China: Chengdu | collected 2015-05 ... | reverse complement strand
AAGCCACCACGTTTTTATTGCTGTAGAAAATCTTTCCCACATCCAGAGCCATTTTGGCTTCCTTATAGGATCGGGATACCTCTTTGATCTCATTTACAATGGTTCCAAAGGACACGTGAACCTTGGTCATAGCTTCTGTGTTCAACATATCCAGAAGGGTGTTGGCGGTCTTTTCCAGATCCTCATACCCTTCGCCTGTCCTTACTTCCTTTACCAAAATAATATTTTTCTCATCTACCGCTGTGATAAAATCCTTGGTCTTGGTGGCAAACAGGCTTCTTACCGTCTCCAGGGCATTGATGTCCTTCTCATTTTTAGTCTCGATTAAAAATACTACCCTCTTTACATTGGTCTCAATGTGAAGCTTCTTAGCGCGGTTGTAAATGTCCACCAGCAGCAGGTTATCCAAAAGCAGATTTTTAATAAAGTTGTCCTTATCAAACCGCTCCTTATAAGCAACCAACAGGTTTTGAATCTGGAAGGCCGCCAGCTTGCCCACCATATATACGTCGTCACTTCCGCCCTTAGCCAGCAGAATATACTCTAGCTGGTGCTCATCAAATACCTTAAAAAACTGGTATCCCTGAATGACCTGGCTGTCTGCCGGAGAATCTACAAAAGCCAATATGGAGGTTTCATACTCCTCCGCATCAGAAAATGTAGACGCCAATACCTTTCCTTCAATATCGCAAATACATAAATCAATCCTGGTAATTCCCTTTAGTCCTTCAATCGTCGTCTGTAGTATCTGATTTGAAATCATGGCCTCTCTCTCCTTTTGGTCAAATTTACACATATATCCATGATCTATATTTTAAAGCAATTGTACAAAAAAAGCAAGCGGGTTGTCTGCCCGCCTGCTTACTTTTTCAATAAACTTTATAAAATTAGTTCAGAATAACCTTCTCGGTCTCTTTGTCAAATACATGAGCCTTGGTCATATCCAGAGCCAGTTTTACAGTATCGCCAGGTCTTGCGCTGGTGCGCGGATTTACTCTGGCAGTGCAGCTGGTCTCATCAATATCAAAGTATAAGTAAACCTCAGCACCTAACATCTCGTATACACGGATGGTTGCTTCGATCACGCTCTTAGCGTTGTTGGTTAAAGCAGCCTCATCATCATGTAAATCCTCGGGACGGATACCTAAGGTAACGGTCTTTCCAACATAGCCTGCGCTCTCTAACTTCTTAGCCTTGTCAGCTGGAAGAGCGATGGTGTTGCCGCCAAAGGTTAAAGTAACGTCATCACCGGACTTGCCAACAGCAGCGTCAAGCAGGTTCATCTGAGGAGCGCCAATGAATCCGGCAACGAACTTGTTGCAGGGATTGTCGTACAGATTCTGAGGAGAATCTACCTGCTGAACAACGCCGTCCTTCATAACAACGATTCTGGTACCTAAGGTCATAGCCTCGGTCTGGTCATGAGTAACGTAGATAATGGTTGCCTGCAGTCTCTGATGCAGCTTGGAGATCTCAATACGCATCTGGCCTCTCAGCTTAGCATCCAGGTTGGACAGCGGCTCGTCCATCAGGAATACCTTGGGGCTACGAACAATTGCACGGCCCATAGCAACACGCTGTCTCTGACCACCGGACAGAGCCTTGGGCTTACGGTCTAATAAGTGCTCCAGGTCAAGAATTCTTGCAGCTTCATGAACCAGCTTGTCAATCTGATCCTTGGGGGTCTTTCTTAATTTCAGACCGAATGCCATATTATCATATACAGACATATGAGGATACAGAGCGTAGTTCTGGAATACCATCGCGATATCTCTGTCCTTAGGCTCAACATCATTAACGACTCTGTCGCCAATTTTCAGTTCACCGGAAGAGATATCTTCCAGACCTGCGATCATACGAAGTGTTGTAGATTTACCACAACCTGAAGGTCCTACGAAAATAATAAACTCCTGGTCTGCAATTTCAAGATTGAAATCTTTTACTGCTTCGAATCCGTTAGGATATACCTTGCAGACATTTTTTAATGATAAACTTGCCATGTGCTTGCGCCTCCTAATAATTTTTCATTTCTTTTATTCAAGATCATCTGTTGATAATCAAGTCTGACATTATTATAACGAACCTGTATCATCTTTTCCATACCACTATTTCACAAAGATTTCTTATTCCATTGTCGAATTTGTTTATTTTCATTGCGCAGTTTTCTTTTTTCTGACAAGTTGACTAATATTTATCCGTTTTCTTGTACACATTGCCAAAAGGTATCTGCCAGACAGCATTATTTATTTTTCTTCGGACCAGGAATCATTATAGAAAGCAAGCTGGTTTTTTCCGCGTTTTTTTGCTTTGTAGAGCGCCTTATCGGCCGCTTTGTACAAACTGTCAAAATCCTCTCCCTCTTCCGGGAAAATCGCCACGCCGATGCTTGCCGTCGCAGAATATTTCGTATATTCGCCCGTCTTAAAATCGTGGAAGAAATTTTCTACTTTTTTCGCTTCCTTTTTAACCGTTTCATCCGTCACGATATTTTTCAGAAAGATAAAAAATTCATCGCCGCCCACCCGGCCGATAATATCGGAAGCACGGAAAATAGAACCGATCTGCTGTCCGAAGGAACGAAGCACCTCATCTCCAAAAGCATGTCCCATCGTGTCGTTAATCTTTTTAAAATTATCGATATCGACGATAAACATCATGGCCCGGCTCTTGGAATTCTTCGCTATGTACTCTTTGATTTTTCGTTCCGTTGCCAGTTTATTGTTCAGCCCGGTCAAAAGATCCGTATCGGCCTTTACTTCCAACTGTTCCTGTTTTTTATAGTTGATTACCTTTCCTGCTATATTGATACCCACAATCAGGCAGATAAATACAAGCGTGACTACGACGAGCTGAATCATCATCGTTCTGACGTCCCCCCACTGTTTATCCATCTGCTTATCCACAAAGTTCTGGGGAATCCCCGTGATGATCGTCCAGTTATTGACGCCGATCGGGACGTGAACCAGCGATGTCTCCAGATCGTTCACCATGACGGACGCAATGGAGCTCACGCGGTTTGCAATACGGTTCTTCATCTTTTTGACAACTTCATCATTTCCGCCCTGAAGCACATCATACAGATTTTCGCCTCGTTTCCATTCATTTCCCGTGCCGGAAACGATTAAAAACGTGCCCGTTTCATCAATCAGCGCCACCGTAGTCCAGGATACAAAATCATTTTTCTTTACAACCGTTTCAAAATTGTTGAGCGGATAAAACAGGAGCAGGTGCCCGATGCCTTCTTCCTGATCGATGGGAATGCTCGTTACAATGGCACTCTTCCCATCGATGCCGTCATCTGCAATAAAAAAGTACTGCGGTTCTCTGGCGCTGTCCACTTCTTCAAAATAATCCCTTTCCGCAATGGAAATTTTTTCCCCGGTATCGTCAACGCCCTTTCCGCTGCTGTCAACAATAAAGACCGCATAGGCGCCCGAATACTTTGCCGCCAGCCTCGCCATTTTCACCGCATATACGGACTCTAATGAAGTATTATCGCCAAGCAGTTCCGCGACCGGTTCCCCGATCGTTACAAGCAGAGTCAGCTGCTCTTTAAATTTATTTGCACAGGTCTCCGCAGTTGCCGTCATATTTCTGGTAACGGCATCGTTCGCACTTAACTTACTCTTCGTCGTAAAGTTAAAAAGCATAATAATAATTACCATGGCAAGAATGCCGGACGGAACAAGCCACTGAACCGCAATCGACCTTGTCTTATCTTCCATCATTCTCCTCATTTCCCTCTTCCGTCACAACAGAAAATTCCTCGTCAGAAACGATTTCCGGCGCCTCCGGCTCATACTTCTTGAAAATACCGCTGTATAAGCATGCCGATGCGTATGCCGGTGCCGAAATCCCGAATATAATAACAAAAATACCGGCGTACGGCCAAAAATACCAGATTACCGTCGGAAGCGCCATCAGCGCAACCATCAGAATTGTTTTGGGCAGATTTAAAATTGCCATGCAGAAAGCATTTTTAACCGTATTTTTTATTGTGTTATCGAAACGCGACAGCACCGGAAATACATAAACCGCCACCATCAGCAGTACAATCGCAAGCGCAAGAATCGCAATGACCAAAGCTGTCGGAAACTTCACGCCGGAATAGGTGAAAATCATGAAATCCCCTACATATACGGCTATGATCAGGAGCATAATCAGCCACAGAATCGTAGCCTGCCTGAAATTCTGCTTAAAGGATTTGAAAAAACCTTTCACAAGATATCCTTCTTCTCCACGCACGATTTTCAGGAGCACATAGTGCATACCCGTGCATGCCGCGCCGACCGTAATAACCGGAATACAGCACAGTATCATTAAAAAGTTCAGTATCATCAGATCCGCAACCCGGTTCAGAACACGCATAAACGGACTGTCCAAATCAAATATTTTACTCATAAGTACCTCTTTTCCTGTTTCGTATCTGTTCAGCACCTATTATTATAGTACATAATTGCCCAAAAAGACCAGTCAGTTTGACAAAATTTTATAAAAATTTATCATATTCTTTTTTTACATCTTAAAACGTTTGCTTACAAGCGCATACTGAGAATTCAGCATCTGGTACATCTTCATGACTTCCGCCGATTCCGTTTCCACGCTCTGCATAATATCGTCAAAAAAGTTAATGAATATGCTGACAATCTGTCTGTCCATCCGGCCCATCGACGCTTCTTCATTCAATTCTTCGATGATCTTTTCTTTCCCCAGAGGTTTCCTGTAAGGCCGTTCGCCCGTCATCCCGGTAACGGAATCCGCGACCTGGAGCACTTTCTGCTCCTGCACCATCTGCTGGGCCCTCAGCCTCCTCGGATACCCGCTGCCGTCGCCTCTTTCATGATGTCCGAGCACAATGGAAAGCACATCCTCACGCAGCATATTGCCCAGAACTTTCTCCGCGGCATTCACATGCAGCCTGATTTTTTTGATTTCCTCCGAATTCAGTTTTCTTGGCGCGTCCGTAATCTCCTTCGGAATCATCAGCATACCGATATCATGAAGCAGGGCGCCGTAATAAAGCCTTTCCTTCGTGTCCTCCGTCATCATCAGTCTGCCTGCCAGCTTGTCACAGATATGTATCGTCGTAATGGAATCGACCACGGACTGTTCATTCCGAAAGCCGGTGCAGTACATGAGCATTTCCAGAAACTTCTTTTTACCCTCGTTGGAAAAAATCATATAATCGATAATTCCTTCCAGCTCTTCTTTATAATCGCCCGTTTTCAGTTTCGTGAATATATCGTGTTTTTTAGCGACCTCATAAAACCGGTTCAGCCCTTCCTCGGAAAGCCTTGTTCCTGCCTGTTTATGAAACATCTGCATATTAAACTGACTTCCCATCGCCGAAAAATAAATATCCATTTTTTCCGCAATGTTAATATATGCCGCAACATCCTTATATTCATAATCCATTTTCCGAAGCTGTTCATAATCCATATGGTGATACATGATGACTTTCGCCAGCTCTTCCACCGGAGACAGATACTTAAAGAAAAGATATCCGTAAATCGTATGCGCCCTGCTGTCTCTGGACTCATACCGCAGCATATCGTTTAAAACGCCTGCTTCCGTCTTATATGCGCCGATATCATGAAGCGTCGCAACCATAACAATATCTGCCAGTTCGAACTCTTCATAAATACCTTTATCCTCAAGCATCTTATAAACCATATAGGCTACTCTTGAGCCATGTTCCATCAGCCTCGGATGAATCAGTCTCAAAGTATTCCTCATCAACACAAAAATATCCCTGCTCTTAATATACTCCATGATATTCCATCCTTTTCTTATATTCCGTCTCCAAAACCTACAGAACAAATTCCATCGGCGTGTACTTAATACCGTCCCGCTCCTCTTCCGGCCTCAGATCCGTAAACCCCAGTTTATGATAAAATGCAACTCCGTAAGGAGCCGCATTCACCGTTACTTTGCCAATGCCTGCTTCCGAAAGCAGATATTCCCTGATATATTCGATAAGCGCCCGGCCGATTCCCCGTCTGTGATATTTCTCGTCCACAAAAAGCAGGGAGATATGGGAAGCATTCCGCAGCGTGATCATGCCGACAATCCTATTTTTGTCAAGTGCGACAAACATCTGGTAAACGCCCATAAGAAACATTCTGTGCAGCGTCGTATCCGTGATAAAATCCTCGAAATTTCTGATGCCTTCATCCGTATAGATATCCGCCTCAAACTGCATAAATGTTTTCCACGCCAATGTCATTGCGTCGTCCCACTCGTCCCGGTATGCGCTCCTGATCTGATATGGAATCTGTGGTGCCATACTCTCCCTTCTTTCTGTATTCTATTTTAACGTATTTCAGTGCGATTTACAAGCGGCAGTCCATTTTCCAGCGCATAAGCATTTTCCAGCGTTTCCACGGCGATTGCCTGCATGGCTTCCTTTGTGAAAAAGCCCATATGCGAAGTAATCAGCACATTGGGGAAAGTCAGCAGTCTGGCCAGTTTTTCGTCATGGATGATTTCGTTAGACCGGTCCTCATAAAATATACCTTCCTCTTCCTCATAAACATCCAGCCCTACTCCGCCGAATTTTCCTTCTACCAGCCCGTCAATCAGCGCATCCGTATCGATCAGGCTTCCGCGCGACGTATTGATCAGATAAACGCCCTTTTTCATTCTGGCAATGGAATCGGCATTGATAATATGCTTTGTCCCGGAAGTCAGCGGACAATGCAGCGAGATCACATCGGATTTTCCAAAAAGCTCCTCCGGCTCCACGTAATCCACATCCAGCTTCGTGTTCGGATAAGGGTCATAGGCCAGCACCTGCATGCCGAAGCCGTTGCAGAGCCTGATCATCGCCTGTCCGATCTTTCCGGTTCCGATGATGCCCGCCGTCTTATGGTACAAATCGACTCCCATCAGACCGTTCAGACTCATATTGAAATCCCTTGTTCTGCCATAGGCCCTGTGTATATGGCGGTTCACCGTCAAAAGCATTCCCATCGCAAATTCCGCCACACCTTCCGGAGAATAGCTTGGAACACGGAGAATTGTAATCTTATCTTCCGCCGCTTTCACATCCACATGGTTAAATCCGGCACTTCTGAGCAGAATTGCCTTTACTTTCATTTCATACAGCTTATCGATCATTTCCGCCGTGACATAATCGTTTACAAAAATACAGACGGCATCATATCCTGCCGCAAGATAAATCGTCTCTTCCTGAAAGGGCACTTCATAAAAACGGATATCAAATCCATATTCTTTTCCCATTGGTTCGAACCAAAGTTTGTCATAAGGCTTCGTACTAAAAAATGCGATTTTCATATTGTCAGATCGTCTCCTTTTCTCTTTGTCATCTTTCTTCTTCATGAACATGATTCTGCTTTTATAAAATATAAATTTTTTATGAAATATAAATTATTATAAGCAGCGGAAGTTCTTTTCATTCCCGGAAAAATGATTAAAACAAAAAACCGCCGCACGACAGCGGCGATTTTTGAAATGCTTTAAACAATTATATTTTTCTGTAAATGATTTTAAGAATGATTTTAAGAAAAAAGATTTTTAAAAAAGTCCGAAACGGAATCTGTCAGATTTTCGAAAAAACCTTTGAAAGCGGATGTCAGCGCGCTTTCGACCGCTTCATTGATTGCCTCGTTCGCGTTCTCAACAATGCTCAATCCATATTTTTCATACAGATTCTGCGCCTGCTCCAGAAGATAATCCGCATTCAGCCCAAGAGAATCCAGTTTTTTAAGCAGTTCTATGATGCGCTGTTTATCCTCTTCGCCAAGACTGATGCCAAATGCTTCTTCCCCCTCCGCGATCGCCGCCCGGATGCTGCTTTCGTCTCCGATATCCAGCTCCCCGCTCGCAACCTTGCCCTTCAGCCATGCGATCAGCGCTTCCGCCTCGTCGGCGCCGGCTTCTCCCTGTATGCTTTCCGCGAGTTCTCCGGTCGTAATCAATTCATTCAGCGCCGTATCCAGAGACGCCTCTGACACCGTCTCGTCCGCCATCACTTCATAAGCTTTCAGAGCGCCGATCAGGCCGGCTGTTCCTGAAATCGGCGTCGGTCCCACAACCAGCACATCCGTGTCTTTCATCCCGGCTGTCAGCAGCGCGTTCCGGTACATGCCCGTCGTACAGTAATTAATATTCTGTGTCGTCACTTTTACGCCGCTTCCCTGCGCCGCTTTTGTAATCTTTACGCTGGAAAGCGATTTGCTGCCGATGACGGACGGGTCCATGTAAGCGTCCAGATACGCATGTTCCGTCTCATTCGTAATGGAAAGCACCGTGCAATTTGACAGTTCTTCCTCGGTCAGCCCCATCAGCCGCAGCACCTCGGCCCGCTGCTCCCCGGATAAATCCGCCCCCAGCACGACAACCGTATCTTTCGTCTCCGCCGCCTTTGCGGTGGCAGCCGTAATGCCTAAAATTTCCTCACTCCCTGTCATTCCCGCAATACACGTCATAACGACCGGGACGAGGCACAAAAGCAGAAAAAACCGCGCCAGATTACCAATCCATTTCTTCATAAAATAAACCCATGCCTTTCTCACAGCCTGCTGCCTGACAGCCCGGTTTTACCCGATACGCTGCAATATCCACCGGTAAATTTCTCCGTATACCTGCTCTCTGTCCTCTTCATTCAACAGCTCATGGCGGTCTTTCTCATACAGCTTCATCTGCACGTTCTGCATGCCATGTTCCTGGTAAGAGCGGTATACCGTTTCCACGCTCTTCCCATAATTCCCAACCGGATCGTCCGCACCGGACAGGAGCAGTATCGGTAACTGCTTCGGCATTTTTTCTATTTTTGCCGTATCATAACAATTTTGAATCAGTCGGAACAATGCCGCAAAACCATTCAATGTAAACGTAAAACCGCACATAGGATCCGCCAGATAGCGATCCACATTTTCCGCATTCCGCGAGAGCCAGTCCGCACTCGTTCTGGCCGGAGCAAACCGGTCATTAAATCTGCCAAAGGATGCTTTGTCGATAAATTTTCCGACATGCCTGGGCCCCAAAAATAATGTTTGAACCGCCGTGACCGTCCGTGCCGCAAGAAGCGTCAATTGCGACTGCATTCCCGTTCCGACGATCACCGCGCCGCCCACGCCGCTTCCGTAATGGAAAAGATAATTTCTGACGATAAAAGAACCCATGCTGTGTCCCAGAATCAGATAAGGAACTCCCGGATATTGTTCCTGCATTATTTTTTTCAGACGGTGCTCATCCCGCACGAGAACGCCCGCAGCGTCTTCTTTACAGAAATAACCGTATACGCCGCCCTCGGACACGGATTTTCCATGCCCGAGATGATCATCGCCAACGACGAGAATCCCTTTTCCGGCCAGAAATTCCGCGAACTCGGCATAGCGTTCTATATGTTCCGCCATGCCGTGTACAATCTGGAAAATACAAACCGGTTTTTCCACCTCAGGAATCCATCTGACCGCGTGAATCCTGCTTTCCCGGTCTCTGGAGTCAAAATAAAACTCTTCTTTCCGAATCATATTTATAATATGCCTTTCTTACGATTCATTTTCCTGATGAATCATTCGTTTATTTCATCATTGATTGACTGATTATTTCTTTCCTGGATTATTTCTTTTAGTTCTGTTTTCGCTTCCGCCGCCTGTTTCCGGTCCTTAACAGATTTCCGCGCCCGCCGGCATCGCTCTTTCCGGCGTCATAAGCGCCAGATTTCCGTCCGCGTCTTCCGCACAAAGAAGCATTCCTTCCGACGTCATTCCGGCAATTTCCCTCGGCGCCAGATTGGTCAGTACCATCACCTTTTTACCGACCATTTCTTCCGCACTGTAATATTTGCGGATGCCCGATAAAATCTGTTTTACGGAGGAGCCGACGCGTACTTTGGAGCAAAGCAGCTTCTTTGATTTGGGCACTTCCCTGCATTCCAGAATTTCTCCGACCTGGAACTGGCATTTGTCAAAATCATCATAGGTTATGATTTCCTTCGCCTCGATATCCATGATACTTTCAGTCTGTGCGCTGCCCTCCGCTCCGTTATCCGCTTCTTTGCTTCCGTTTCCTGCCGCACTATCCGTCTTTTGGGCCCCGGCCGTTTCCGCACCTTCCGGCTGCGCTTCCGCCGTTTTTCTTTCCGCAGTCATCGCTTCCAGCTTTTCCACGATTTCTTTCAGGTCACGGCGCACAAACAATATTTCCGGCGTTTCCGTTACTTTACCGCCCGACGGGTAAAGGCACGACGCTCTTTCCGTATCCTGCTTCTCAGCGCACGCTTCCAGCGTTTCGAAATCGATCAGCCCGGTCTTTAACTGCTCCGCAATTTTAGCGGATGTTTCCGGCATAAAGGGCTCTAACAGGCTGGCGCCTGCCAAAATACCGTTTAACAGGTTATATAAAACGGTGGCAAGGCGGTCTTTTTTCGCCTCGTCCTTCGCCAGCGCCCAGGGCATCGTCTCGTCGATATATTTATTGCAACGCTTAAATAATACAAACACTTCCGTAATGGCATCCGCCACACGCAGACTTTCCATTTTCGCGCTGACCCTCGTATAGGTGTCCGTCAGAACTTTCCACAGATCGGCGTCCACGTCTTCCTCGCCTGCTGCCACGCCGATTTTTTTATTTTCCACAACGCCGCCAAAATATTTATTGCTCATGGAGATCGTTCTGTTCACCAGATTGCCAAGCGTATTGGCAAGGTCTGAATTGAAGCGCTCCACCATCAATTCCCATGTGATCACGCCGTCGCTCTCGAAAGGCATTTCATGCAATACGAAGTAACGAACCGCATCCACGCCGAAAAAGTCTATTAAATCTTCCGCATAAATCACATTGCCCTTTGACTTACTCATCTTGCCGTCGCCCTGCAGCAGCCAGGGATGCCCGAAAATCTGCTTCGGAAGCGGCTCGCCCAGCGCCATCAGGAAAATCGGCCAGTAAATCGTGTGGAAACGGACAATATCCTTCCCGATCAGATGCAGATCGGCCGGCCACAGTTTCCGATACTGCTCCGTGCAGTTTCCTTCCGCGTCATAACCGATACCCGTAATATAATTCGTCAGCGCATCCAGCCATACATATACCACATGCCTGTCGTCAAAGTCTACCGGGATTCCCCATTTAAAAGAAGTCCTGGAAACACACAGATCCTGTAATCCGGGAAGAAGGAAGTTATTCATCATCTCGTTTTTGCGGGATACCGGCTGGATAAATTCCGGATGCTCGTTAATATGCCCGATCAGTCTGTCCGCATACTTGCTCATCTTAAAGAAATAGGCTTCCTCTTTCGCGGGCCTGACTTCTCTTCCGCAGTCCGGGCATTTGCCGTCCACGAGCTGAGCTTCCGTCCAGAACGATTCACAGGGCGTACAATAAAGCCCTTCATAGGCGCCTTTGTATATATCCCCCTGTTCGTACAGCTTCTTAAAGATCTTCTGCACCTGCTTTTCATGATAACTGTCCGTCGTGCGGATGAACTTGTCGTATGAGGTATTCAGGGAATCACAGATGGAGCGAATCGTTCCCGCCACGCCGTCCACAAATTCCTTTGGCGTAACACCCGCCTCCTGTGCCTTTAACTCAATCTTCTGCCCATGCTCATCGGTTCCTGTCTGAAAAAAAACGTCAAAACCGTCTTTTCTCTTAAATCTCGCGATACTGTCCGCCAATATGATTTCATAGCTGTTCCCGATATGGGGCTTGCCTGAGGTATAAGCGATTGCTGTTGTGATGTAATATTTTCCTTTGTCCATGCCTTTTCATCCTTTCTTTTAATCGGCTCTCCATACATGTAAAACGCTGCCGCTCCTGTCTGAAGACCGCCGCAATTACAGCAGTTTCCTAAGAGAATAAAAAACCGCCTTCTTATATAATAAATATAAGAAGACGGCCCTGAAACCGTGTTACCACTTCTCTTCGCCATGCTCTCACAAACATGACCTTGCCAAGTACCTGTCGATACTCTGCCGCTGTAACAGGCGGAACCTGTCGCACCTTCACCTGTCGGCTCAGGTACGCTGCTCGGAAGCCATCTTCGGTATGTTTCTTCTTCATCCTTCTCAGCATCCGCCGCCGGCGGGCACAAAACTGTGCAATAGGATGTTCTCTGTAAAGAATCCGCGCACTTACTCTCTTCGTCATAGCCTTTTCGATATAGTGTTAGCCTATCATAAAGATTTTATGTTGTCAATCGGCTGATTTAAGAGAATAGTAATTCCTTCTTCCGCACAAACTATTTCTGTTCGACGGAAAAATTGTCGGAAATTTATTTTTTCCGCGGTTCTCTACACCGCACTACGAACGGAAATGGAGGATGATTCATGAAAGATATCGATAAAGACACTTTAGGCGAAGCGCTCGCAAGAAATACGCTGGATGACATTCCGCAGCCCAAAAGCGATGCAAGGGAAATTGTCGGTCTTGTCAAAAGCAGCGGACGCATCAACGGTTATCAGCTTTCCGACGGAACAACCGTTTCCAAAGAGGAAGGCGTCGCCCTCGCAAAAGACGGCGAAATAAAAGGCGTCGGAATTGCCCACAGAAAAGATACGGAATATTTGAAATCTCTTCCGGACGGTTCCGAAAATAACAATCTGGGAAATCTGCCTTCCATATCCGGCTGAATTTAATTCTGACCGGACGAATACAGGCAGCTTCCTCCCTCATGCGCCGCCGGCAGAATACGGCACTTACTCATGCAGCGCTCTTCCGGCCTTCTGCGCATGGGGTTTTCTTAGCTTTTTGACTTTTCCGAAACGGCTCTGTCAACGGTTTTCGTATAAATACAATGTATTATTCGTCTCGTCGTAGCGGTATCTCAGCATTTGCGTATCCAGTTCGTCTATCCGCTCCTGTGTATCTCCTAATTGTTTCTTCGTATCCTCCACCTGGCTCTGCGTATTGCCAAGCTGTTTCTTCGTGTCATCCACCTGATTCTGCGTATCTCCTAACTGTTTCCTCGTATCATCTACCTGGTTCTGCGTATTGCTAAGCTGTTTCCTCGTATCATCCACCTGGCTCTGTGTATCTCCGAGCTGTTTCTTCGTGTCATCCACCTGGCTCTGCGTATCTCCTAACTGTTTCTTCGTATCCTCCACCTGGTTCTGCGTATTGCCAAGCTGTTGTTTCGTATCATCGATCTGTTTTCCGTTCTCTTCTATCTGCGACAGCAGCTGCTGAATCTGCACATTCATGCCGGCAAAGCGGTTGGTGATATCCTCTACATTTTGCGCAATGGAAGTTTTCAGAGCGCCCTGCATCTCTCTGATTTTTATCTGCAATTCCTTATCCGTCGTTTTCAGCGCGTCAATTTTGCCGTAAATATCGGAGATATCCATGTTCACCTGTTCCATCTGTTTTCCGATTTCGCCGATATGCCCCTGAATGGCCGGAATCGTTTTGATATCCATCACCTTTACCAGTTCATTCAAATCATATAAAGTATTTTCCGTATTTTCCAGCTTTGTAATTAAACCGGTAATCCCGCCGGTGATTTCCTCTACCTGACTCCTCAGCAGCGTATTTTCCTCATCCTGCACAGCGGCGGACGTCTCTAATGATTCCCTGATACGCGTTACAGACCCGGACAATTCTTCTATTTTTTCCCCGAAGTATTCGATGTCCATCAAATACTGCCGTTTCAGTTCTTCATCCGCCGGATTTTCCGCAAGCACCCTTTCCGGAACCGTTTCATAAACCTCCGCTTCCAGTTCCTGTTTTCCTTCGGCATTTTTCCGCCAGAGCAGCAGCAGGCACAAAATTGTGCCGACAGCGATCGCCATGCCGATCATACATAAAACCACAAAACCTCCGTTTTTCTCAGGATCATTTCTTCTCTCACTGATATAATCTGACACCTTTGTCATAAATTCTCTCATACTGATATCGTACTCCTTCCCTATTATTCTTTGTTTTCTGTCAAATTCTGTCAAATCGTTTTGGAATCATGGCGATTCGCCGAATTACTTTGAGCTCAGATATGAATGATTCAAAAGATTGTATATGTACGATATCAGAATTGCTTTCCAAATGCAATATCGGAAATTTTCACAAATTTACCCCGAAAATAAATCGGTAAAACGCTCAGATGCCCGATGTTTTCCGGCTTTCTGCCTGTCAAAACCATACGTCTGAAGACATAGTCAGAGCGAACTGCTAGCGAAAATGTAAACGCGAATGTAAAACAGAAAATATCCTCGACTTGACATGAAGAATATGCTATACTGCTATCACATAAATATAAGGAAAATTTAGCGGAGGTATGACATGGGCTACACAAAACTGAACGTGCCGGAGCGGCAATACGATGCTTTCAGCCTGGAGGGGGCTGCCCTGACTTTTTTGCGGGATCGCTGTGAAAATCTGCGCTTCAGCGCCGAAAAGGCCGAGGAGGAAGCGCAAACGGGAAAGCTGCTGGGAACCAGTCTGAAAAAGGAAGAGGTCCCCTATAACCAGCAGATGGACGTGGACCGGCTGTGTCTGGAAAATGCTCTGAGACGCTTTCTGCGTTCGGGGCGGAAGGAAGATGCGTTCGACGTTTACTTCTGCTATCTTGAGATGTTTGTGGGGGATTACAAAAGGACTCGGCGGATGATTGAGCTTTTATCGGAGTTTGAAGCAAACGGCAGCGGCCTTTTGATGAAACACCGGGATCATTACGCCCATTCTGTCTATGTCTTCGCTCTTGGCCTGGCCATTTACCAGACGAACGAGGTCTATCGGAACGTTTATCAGAGCATCTATCGGTTGGAAGGCGATCATGCGGCTGCCTGCCACTTCCTGCGCTTCTGGGGACTGACGTCCCTTTTCCATGATATCGGTTATCCTTTTGAACTGCCGTTCGAACAGGTAGCGTCTTATTTTGAAATAGAGGGAGATGCCCGGAAAAACCGCCCCTTTGTAGCTTACCGCGCATTGGAACCTTTTGTAAAGATTCCGGATTCCGTAGCGAAACAGTTGGAAGCCCTCTGCGGCGGGGCTGTTTACAAAACCACAGATGAGCTGTTTGCCGGACTTCTGACCAAAAGTCTTGGGGATAAGTACAGCTTCACAGAATCCCAGATGCTCCGCATCCTCAGTGAGAAACCCACGGAACCCGATCACTTCAACCATTTTATGGATCATGCTTACTTCAGCGCCACCACGCTGTTCAAGAAGCTTTTCTGTGAACTTGGCTGCCCTATGGAGCGGGAACACCTGGACGCTCTCACAGGCATCCTGACACACAACAGTCTCTACAAATTCAGCATTGCCCATTACAAAGAAGACGGCAATACTCCTTTAGCCGTTTCCGACCACCCTCTGGCCTACATGCTGATGCTCTGCGATGAACTCCAATGCTGGGACCGCACGGCCTATGGCCGTAACTCCAAGAAGGAGCTGCATCCTATGGACTGCCGGTTTGATTTCAGCGGCAACGCCATCCGGGCCATCTATCTTTACGATGAGCGGGAATCCGGTAAAATCCGGGTCTATCGGGAAAACTATGACTCCTGGAAAGAGCATCGGCCGGAGGAAGAAGATTCGGAGGAATACCGGCTCTGGAAGAAACAGAAACCGGGGCTGAAAGCCTACTCCGGTATGTACGAAACCAACAGGCAGGGCGTTTCCGGCTTTCAGGAGGACATTGAACGAATTGTAGATCTGAGCGCGATTCGGCTCCATGTAGAAACCGAACTGGTAAAAAACGAAAAGCTGCGCTGTTATCTCTCCAACAGCAGCTTTCTTGGGCTTTATAATTTTGCCGTTGTGCTGAACGCCCGCTGGGACAGTGAAGCGTGGAAGCAGGCCAGGGAACAGGGGCTGGAAGAGCAGTTCCTGCTGGATGAGAAAAATCTGGACAAATATTCCAACGATTTCAAGAGCCTGTCTTTGGAGTACCAGCTCTTCAATATTAACCAGGCTAAGGCTTTTGCCCGGTATATGCAGGAAATTAACTGCTTCTACACCGACCGGCCCGTGGACTTTGTTCTGGTGGAACAATTCTCCGAGGAGGAATTGAAAACCATCGGCCCCCTGGAGCACCAGCGATGGCTTCAGGAACACTATGATATGGGCTGGACCTACGGAGAACCGGAGCGTGCTCGGCGGGAGCAGGTCCGTCAGCATTGGGATATGATTCCAGGCTGGACGGGAGAAACCGTTTCCATGGAGCTGGCGGAGAAGAATTATCGGCGCCTGAATTTCGATGAGCAGTTAAAAGATACCGAACCTATGGAGTGTATGCTGGCGATGCTTCGGATGTTTGACGGACTGCGTATCTACAGATTACATTGACGGATATCGGGAGGATATAAAGCATGACGGAACGATTAAGCGGTCTGGATTTTTTGAAAAAAAATGAAATTAAGAATAAAACCTGCGTTATGGACAGACCCTTCGCATTTATCAGCTATTCCCACGACGAACATGACACCCAGATCGTGCGGAACGTCTTCCACACACTCTACAACAGAGGTTATAACCTCTGGATTGACACCGCAAATATGCCGCACGACGAGAACGCCTGGACCCGTTCAGCTCTTAATGCGCTGCGAAACCTCAATTGCACCTTCGCATTCTTTTTCCGCAGCGAAAGTTCCATGTCCAAAAGCACGATCGCAAAGGAGCTGGAAACGATCAAGAGGCTCCGTCATGTCGGCGATATTGTCACCGTGGATATTTGGCACGAAGAGAACAACACGGCGGAATCTGTTTATGAGGAACTTTTGAATGACGTGGAGGATCTTGCCTCTTTCGACGCCTGTGAGCGAATCTGTAATATTGTCAGCATTGCGAACTCCGCCATTCGGCTGATGGCGAATGCGCAGAACGATATCAGCCGGCTGGCTGACGCAATGGAAGAGGAACTTCAGCGCCGAAACGTGCAACCCCGGACCGTCGCGGAAGCTACGAAAGCAATCCCGGCAAAGCCGGCTACGGAGGAAGCTCCGAAAACGTCCCTGACAGAACCGGCCGCTGCGGAAACTCTGAAGGAAGCTACGGAAGTAATCCCGACAAAGCCGGCCACTAAGGAAACACCGGAAGAATTGACAGCCAAAATGGAGTCTGTCGAATCGAAGCCGGCCGCCGGGCCGTCGTTTTCCGGTCAAGCCATCTCCCTGCCGGACTTTTTGGCAAAATACAGCAACAGCAGCTTTAAGAAGGATACGTTTCAAAAAATCCGCCTGGCGGGCGCGGGAGAATACGCAAAGTTCAGTACGGAATTTTTTGATTCCTCGTATCTCGTCGTCTGGGATTTTGTCATGAAACTCGTGAAAGAGCAAGGCGAGGCCTATATACATTTTGTCAACGAAAAAAAGAATCTTTCCGAAGTTAGTTGAAATAAAGCTTTTATCAAATGGTAAAACATGGTATAATAAGCACAAATTTTAAAGCATTTGCGAGAGTTGATACCATGGATGAATTTATCAAGGAACTTGATCCAAATCTGGATTATCTGGAACACAAAATAATAGGGAATGAAGTCATTATTTATGTAGCCTCAAACAGAAAAATATGCAGATGCCCTTATTGCGGCTCTGAATCGGCGCGAATACATAGCCGTTACGAAAAAAGTTTTCAGGATCTTCCAATCATGGGCAAAAAAACAAAAGTCGTTATTGAAAACAGAAAATTCTTCTGCGACAATCCAGACTGTGGATTCACTACTTTTGCAGAGCGTTTCGACTTCCTGGCACAGAAAGGGAAAAAGACAAAACGCCTGATTGAAAAAATCGTGGATGTTTCCCTGAATACAAGCTCCACCACTGCTTCCAGGACGCTGAAAGACGGGATTGCGGATGTTGGAAAAAGCACCATCTGCAGTCTCTTAAAAAAAAGATATGCTAGTTCCTGAGAAAGAAGCCGTTACAAAAGTCTGCATTGACGATTTCGCATTTCGGAAAAGAAAAACCTATGGGACTATCATGGTAGACATTGACACGCACCGGATCATTGACCTGCTGGCGTCTCGGGAAAGTGCGGATGTGGCGGAATGGCTGAAAAGCTATCCGAATCTTGAAGTTGTATCCAGGGATGGTTCTGTTTCCTATAAAAGCGCCATTGAACAGGCTGGAAGCCATCTGCAGCAGGTCAGTGACCGTTTTCACCTGGTGAAGGGGCTTACGGATGCGGCAAAGAAATTTTTGTCACGTCTTCTGGCAGCAAATTTTATTCTCCCAACGGAAGCATCCCATTATGATGGAAAACTTACGGGGGATTACTGGGATAAACCTGTCAAAGAAGACGCACCTGCCGCTGAGCACAACGCAAATGTGAAAAAGAAAATGAAGACAGTGGAACAAGTACGGGAATTCGGGAAACAGGGATTGAACAAAAGTGAGATTGCAAGGATTGTCGGAATAAACAGAGTGACGGTTGCAAAATACCTGAAAGATGATTTTAACCCTTCCAGCGCTTATTACAATACGACGATCCCCAGTAAAATAAAGCCCTATTCTCAGGAAATAAAAAATATGCTCCGTGAGGGGAAAACTTTCAAGCAGATCAGCGCAGTGATTCGGGAAAGGGGATATGATGGCGCGGATGGAACCATTCGTATGTTTGCCACAAGGGAACGGAGGCTCATGAAGGAAGCTGCCGAACAGGGAGGAAGCGGAGAAAAGATCGAACGGAAGTGGCTGATCAGCCTTTTGTACCACCCTGTTGATGAGGTTCGTTCCCTCAGCCAGGATCAACTGGACAGGATCATAGAAGAATATCCCATCATAGGGCGTGTTTATGATGCTGTGACAGGATTCAAAGGGGCACTGTTTGGCAAAAAAGAGGCCGAGCTTGATAAATGGGCAGAAGAAACCGAAGCTCTTGAGATAGATGAACTGGAGAGTTTTATAAACGGAATCAAAAGAGATATTACCGCAGTAAAAAACGCCATTCGTCTTGATTACAATAATGGACTGGCAGAAGGAAGCGTGAACAAGCTGAAAGTTGTCAAAAGGATCATGTATGGCCGCAACAGTTTTGAGTTGCTGAAAGGGAAACTGTTGCGGCTTGAATTAAAACGCTAAATCAACTAACTTCGGAAAGATTCGAAAAAAATGCCGGGGCAAAAAATCCCCCCTTCATTACGGCGCAGGAGCATCAGCACAGAAAAGAACAGAACAGCCCCGTTACCTATCGCAGGCTGGAACTTCCGGGACTGGATAATTACGCCATGTGCCGTCATTACGGGCAGTATGGCTGGGTAAGCGATGTTCTTCGCAAACGCATTCAGGAGATGGGTATGCCTTTGGATGCTTTTTCCTTTGAGTATGTGGAACCCTGCCAGGCCTGTCAGGAACCGATTGCACCGGAAGCAGCGGCGGCACCGGAATCTTCGGCCCCGGAAACTGCGGTGCCTGCGAAACCGGAGGAACCTGAAATGCCCGATATGCCTGCCGGCGGCATTACGAAACCGGTTGATTTGTCCGGGAAAATCGGAAAGCAGAGGAAACGGGCTGCCGCCGTCAACGGCTACGATTTTGACTTCTATGGACAACCGTTCCGCGGGCTTCCTCTAAACAAGATGATGCTGACCGTGTTCCGCGGGCTGTTGGACAGTCATCCCGACAAGCTGGATCTTCTTTTGGACAAGCTTCCCTGCCTGGGCGAGGGGATTGCAATCGCTCCTGATGCCCGCCCCGCGACCTTCCGCGCCGGAATTACCGTTGAAATTGGCGGCCGGTCCATCTCCATCGGCACTTCTCTGGGTCAGACGCAGGTTAAGAGCTACATAGAACGGCTGGTGCAGCTATGCGGCGAACCGGCTGATTGTCTTATTGTATATAATGAGGACTGGAGAAACGGCAAATGACTTATAAACAGCTGGAAGCCCTGATTACCGACAGCCGGTTTCAGGAGCTGAAATTCCGCCAGGAGAGGACCAACGTCTTTACTATCGTGGGTCAGACCCATACAGAGCACTGGCACAGCTCCTTTCTGAGCTGGCTGCTGGACGCTCATTCCTCCCTGAGGCTCGGCCATTTCCCGCTGACCAGGCTGCTGACTCTATACATGATAAAAAAACCGGACTGCGGCTTCACCCTCCGGGATATTTACAGCTGGGATCTGGACTGTGTGCGCTTCTGCACGGAGAAGGACGCTTCCTTCGACGGAAAGAGACGGTCTATTGATGTTTACGGTGAGAGCGGCGAATTGCTGCTGGTCATTGAAAACAAGGTGAATGCCCGGGAAAACTACAACAATTCCAATCAGGGGCAGACCATGGACTACTACCGCTACGCCGAGTCTGTGAAAAAGCCGGGGCAGCGGACGTTATATTTTTTCATCACCGCCGACCAGAAGCAGACCTGCTTTGCGGATATGTATGTCCAGATTTCCTACCAGGAAATGTTTGACAGCGTAATTTCCAAGTGCATGGCCCATCCTCAGGTCTCGGAGGACGGCAGGTACCTGCTGGAGCAGTATGCCGCCAACCTGCGGGAAACCGTCCGGGGTTCCAACACCCCTATGGCTCTGGTGAATGTGAACCTCTGTAAAAGTATTTACAACGACTACGCGGAGATCCTGGACGATCTCTTCCAGGCTGTGAAAGAATCCGTAAGCCTGCGCGACAGCGCCGATCCGGCCTGCATGGCTTACGAACATTATCAGAATATTTTTGATGAAATTTTCCTCTCGGTGGACGAGCGGTACGGGTGTACCCCTAAGGCTCTGCTCCAGCGCCAAAGCGTCAGTTTCACGGAGCTGTATCGCCGGGGTGCGGTAACGAATGGCATGGTGTTCCGCATGACCTACGACGGCGAAACTTATCAGGCCAGAACGGTTCTTGCCGACGACGGGAAAAACTGCTACTTCCAGGTGCTGGACGAGCAGGGCAGACCCTTTGTGAAAGACGGGCAGATCGTAGGCATCTATGAAAATCCGTCTCAGGCCGGCGTGGATGTCATCAATCTCCGCCGGGAACGGCACGGAACCCCCGGGCGGGTGAAAACGCTTCAGGGAAGCACCTGCTGGGTGAACGAAGCGGGACTGGGCATCAAGGATTTGATGGACCGTTATTGAAAGGGAAGTTCTGCGTTTACGTGACACGTGGATCCATTACCACGTCAGCACCTCATACCCTTCTTCCGTAACGGCCACCGTGATTTCCCACTGCGCGGAAGGTTTCCCGTCCTCCGCATACACCGTCCATCCGTTATCGTCGTCGATATAGATATCGGCCCTTCCCATATTTACCATCGGTTCGATCGTAAAAACCATGCCCGGAACCATCAGCATTTCCGTGCCGCGGCTCGTCACATAACTGACAAAAGGCTCTTCGTGAAATTCCAGCCCGACGCCGTGGCCGCCGATCTCCCGGACGATGGAATAACCGTTTGATTTCGCATAGTCGTTGATGGCCTGCGCCATATCTCCCAGAAAATTCCAGGGTTTCACCTGTTCTAATCCGATATCCAGGCATTTCCGCGCGGTTTCCACGAGTTTCCTCGTCTCCGGCGCCGTTTCCCCGAGCATAAACATCCTGGAAGAGTCAGAAAAATAACCCTGGTAAATTGTGGAAGCATCCACATTTACAATATCGCCGTCCTTCAGGATATCTTTTTCCGAGGGAATCCCGTGGCAGACCTGTTCGTTCAGCGACGTGCAGACGCTTTTAGGAAAACCGTCATACCCAAGCGGTGCCGGAATCCCGCCTAGCTGTGTTGTTTTCTCATATACAAGCCGGTCTATTTCCGCTGTGGACATCCCGATATGAATGTTTTCCGCAATGTAATCGAGTACCGCAATATTGATCTTACTGCTTTCTTTTATCCCTTCGATCTGCGCTTTTGTCTTGATCATATCATGATCCGGTACGATATGGCCGTCAAGCGCATACCGCTGTATCTTTTCGTCAAAAGCCATATGACAGCTTTTATATTTACGCCCGCTCTGACACCAGCACAGATCGTTTCTTCCTAACTTTTTCATTTTCTCAAACTTCCTATCTTCCTGTCCGAACCCGCGGGCCCTCGGAATCCTTCCCTGCCGCTCATCATGTTTGCGCAAAAATATTCAGATATTGTCCGACGTTCTCCCCGATATCCCCGCGGAAAACGGAAGAGCCCGCCACGATCACATTGGCTCCCGCAGAAAGCACGACGGAAACATTATCCGCCGTAATGCCGCCATCCACCTGAATATCCAAATGAAGCCCCATCTCATCCGCCATCCGCCGCGCTTCTTTTATGCGCTCCGTAGAAGCCGGAATATATTTCTGGCCGCCGAATCCGGGTTCTACCGTCATGACCAGAAGCATATCCAGTTTGTCGAGATACGGCCTGACCGCTTCGACCGGTGTCGCCGGTTTGATGGAAAGTCCGGCTTTACAGCCCGCGCGGTGTATCTTCTCTATTACGCCATCCACGTCTTTCGTTGCTTCCAGATGAAAGGTAATGCCGTCCGCTCCGCATTTCGCAAACTCCTCAATATAACGTTCCGGCTCCACGATCATCAAATGTACGTCAAAAAATTTACCTGTTATCGTTCTGATCGTCGAAATAACAGGCATCCCAAAAGAGATCGACGGCACGAATACGCCGTCCATCACATCGATATGAATATATTCCGCACCCGCTTCATCCGCTTCTGCGATCTGCTTTCCCAGAATGCCGAAATCCGCCGCGAGAATAGACGGTGACAAAATTTTCTTCACAAGTACCTCCCTGGCCTTTCTCTTAACCTGCCGCATTTGCTGCCATAAGGCATAAATCACGATTGAAATCTTTGTTTTCAACCTTTTTTCGGATAAAAGGATTTATATTCATGAAGAATGGCTCCTCAGAGCCATTCTTCTATGTAAAAACCTATGGAAATACTATACAAATTTCTTAACTTTCGCGTAAATGCCTTTGCCGTCCAGGCCGTATTTCTCAACCAGCGCCGCCGCCGTACCGGATTCGCCGAATACATCCTGCATACCGATTTTCATAACGCGGGTCGGATGGTTTTCTGCCAGACAGTCGCATACCGCGCTGCCGAGTCCGCCGATTACGCTGTGCTCCTCCGCGGTAACTACCTTGCCGGTCTTCTTTGCGGATGCAATAATCAGGTCTTTATCAAGCGGTTTGATAGTATGGATATTGATGACTTCCGCGCTGATGCCGTCTGCCGCAAGCATTTGAGCCGCTTCCAGTGCAGAAGCTACGGTGATGCCGCTCGCAACGATAGTCACGTCGCTTCCTTCTTTTAACAGAACGCCCTTGCCGATTTCAAATTTGTAATCGGGTCTGTCGTTAATCACCGGAACCGCCGCACGTCCGAATCTTAAATATACGGGGCCTTCTTTCTCGATCGCCGCTCTGACAGCCGCTTTCGCTTCCACATCGTCTGCCGGAACGATAACCGTCATGCCCGGAATGGTTCTCATCAACGCCACATCTTCGTTGCACTGATGGGTCGCGCCGTCTTCGCCTACCGTAATGCCCGCGTGGGTTCCGCCGATTTTTACGTTCAAATGCGGATAACCGATGGAGTTACGAACCTGTTCAAAGTTACGGCCCGCCGCGAACATCGCGAATGAGCTGATAAAAGGCACTTTGCCGCAGGTAGCAAGCCCCGCCGCGATGCCTGTCATATTACATTCCGCAATACCGCAGTCGATATGACGGTCAGGATATGCTTTCTGGAAAACGCCGGTCTTGGTCGCACCCGCGAGATCCGCATCCAAAACGACCAGATTCGGGAAATCCGCCCCGCATTCTACCAGCGCATTGCCATAGCTTTCTCTTGTTGCTATTTTCTTTACTTCTGACATAATGCTTCACCTACTTTCTCCAAATCTGCCATTGCAACTGCATACTCCTCATCGTTTGGCGCTTTTCCATGCCAGCCCGCGCTGCCTTCCATAAAGGATACGCCTTTTCCTTTCAGCGTCTTGCAGATAATTGCCGTCGGCATGCCTTTGGTATTTTTTGCTTCCTTAAATGCCGCGTCGATCTGGTCAAAATCATTGCCGTCGATATTAATCACATGGAAGTTGAATGCTTCAAATTTTTTATCGATCGGGTAAGGAGAGCATACGTCGTCGATCTTACCGTCGATCTGTAATCCGTTGTTATCCACGATGACTACCAGGTTATCCAGTTTTCTGTGGCCGGCAAACATGGATGCTTCCCATACCTGTCCTTCCTGAATCTCACCATCGCCGAGCAGCGTGTAAACCCTGTAATCTTTATTGTCCATTTTTCCGGCAAGCGCCATGCCTACCGCCGCAGAAATACCCTGTCCGAGGGAGCCCGATGACATATCGACGCCCGGCGTCTCCTGCATGCAGGGATGTCCCTGTAAATAGGAACCGAGATGACGCAATGTCGGCAGATCCTCTACCGGAAAATACCCACGGTTTGCAAGCACGGAATACAGACCGGGAGCCGTGTGTCCTTTGGACAGTACAAATCGGTCTCTGCCTTCCATCCTGGGATTTTTCGGATCAATATTCATTTCCTCAAAATACAGATAAGTAAAAATATCCGCAGCAGATAAGGAGCCGCCCGGGTGTCCGGCCTTCGCGCCATGTACTGCTGTGACAATACCTTTACGAACTTCATTAGCTGTTTTTTGTAACTCTAACTTGTTCATTGTCAACCTCCATGCTTTCATTTTATACTTTTGCTACTCGCAAACCCGCGCTTCCGCGCTCCCTGCCCGATTTCATCGGGCGTTTGCTCGTTATTCGTGCCGGAAAACCAAATGTCTGCTTCGCTGACGCTTGCTTTTCTTTTGCACGAATACATTGTAACATAATGGGGGGCATATCACTACCCAAAAATTGCTTTTTACCGCTTATCATGCGCTTTCATGCTATCCGCAGAATCAGTTTCCCTGTCCGTAATAAGCATTTGCTCCATGCTTTCTGTAATAATGCTTATCCTGTAATTCCTGCGGCGCAGGCTGAATGCGGGCATTGATCGTCTCCGCCCTGTATGCCATTTTTGCCACTTCTTCCAGCACTACGGCATTATGTACCGCGTCATGCGCATTTTTTCCCCATGTAAAGGGGCCGTGATTCTTACAAAGAACCGCCGGAACCGCCATGACGTCTTTTCCCATCCGCTGGAACTCGCTCACGATCAGGAGCCCCGTATTCTGCTCATAAGCCTCCGCGATCTCCTCTTCTGTCAGGCACCGCAGGCAGGGCACTTCTCCGTAAATATAATCCGCATGGGTCGTTCCGTAGCAGGGAATGCTTCTTCCCGCCTGCGCCCAGCTCGTCGCATAGGAAGAATGGGTATGCACGATACCTCCAATCTTCGGATAAGCCTTATACAGCTCCAGATGGGTCGGCGTATCGGAAGAGGGATTGTAGCGGCCCTCCACCTTATTTCCTTTCAAATCCATCAGCACCATATCTTCCGGCGTCAGTTTATCATAGTCCACACCGGAAGGTTTAATCGCAAAAATGCCGGATTCCTCGTCAATTTCGCTGACATTTCCCCATGTGAAAGTAACAAGTCCATACTTTGGCAGAAGCATATTCGCTTCATAAACGCGTTTCTTTAATTCTTCTAACATCGTCCCGGATTCCTTTCTTTTTTATGTTTCAGATACGGCTTTCCAGCCGCTCTGTCAAAGGCACGGCGGATTTTCTTCCGTCCCTTATAAATTCTCTACCGCCGCACGCTCGATTGCAAGACCTTTCGCATAGCGCTCCATAAACCGGTCAAAACCTTCTACGTCTTCTTTATGCGGCGCTTCTTTCGTGCCTTCCTGTCCCGCAAATACTCTGTTCTCAAGGAAAGCCGGCAATGTCTCGCCTTCTTCCTTATGCAGCATATAAGATGCTAACAGCGCCATGCCCCATGCGCCGCCTTCTCCCGCCGTTTCCATAACGCTGACCGACGCATTGATCGCCGCCGCCATGATACGCTGGCCCACGCCTTTTGTTTTGAACAGGCCGCCGTGGCCGAGCATCTCATCCACCTGAACACCCTCTTCTTTCAAAAGAATATCGAGGCCGGTCTTCAGTGCGCCGAGAGCGGTAAACAGATGCACCCTCATGAAATTCGCGAGATTAAAGCTGTCGGACGGTGTACGGACAAATAACGGTCTTCCTTCTTCGAATCCCGTAATATGCTCGCCCGAGAAATAATTGTATGCCAGCAGGCCGCCGCAGTCCGCATCGCCTTCCAGCGCTTTTCGGTACAGCGTTCCGTACAGCTCGTTCATATCCACTTTCATGCCCATGCTCTCCATAAATTCTTTGAAGATGCCAACCCAGGCATTCAAATCCGAAGTACAGTTATTACAGTGCACCATCGCCACAAGACTGCCGTCCGGCGTCGTAACGAGATCGATGGCGTCATATACTTTTTTCAGCTCATTTTCCAGAACGATCATCGCGAATACGCTCGTTCCCGCGGATACGTTACCGGTTCTGCGTGCTACGGAATTGGTAGCCGCCATCCCGGTTCCCGCATCGCCTTCCGGAGGACAGAGCGGAACGCCCGCCTGTAATTTCCCTGTCGGGTCTAACAGTGCCGCGCCTTCCGCCGTCAGCGTTCCCGCTGCTTCGCCGGCCGTCAGAACCTTCGGCATGATCTCTCTCAGTTTCCAGGAGAAATTCTTGTCCGCAACGAGCTCGTCAAACTGTGCAATCATCTTATCGTTAAAATCACCCGTCTCAATATCGATCGGGAACATGCCGGACGCTTCTCCGACGCCGAGCACTTTTTCACCTGTCAGTTTCCAGTGCACATAGCCGGCCAGGGTGGTAAAGAAACGGACCGAAGGGACGTGCTCCTCCCCGTTCAGGACTGCCTGATACAAATGTGCAATGCTCCATCTCTGCGGGATATGATAGTTGAATACTTCCGTCAGTTTTTCGGATGCCTGCCCCGTAATGGTATTGCGCCAGGTACGAAATGGCACAAGAAGTTCTCCCTTCTCGTCAAAAGCCATATAGCCGTGCATCATCGCGCTGAATCCGATCGCACCGATTTTCTGTAATTCCACGCCGTATTGTTTCCGTACGTCTTCCGCAAGATCTTTATAGCAGTCCTGTAATCCGTTCCAGACATCCTCCAGACTGTATGTCCAGATACCGTTCTCCAGTCTGTTCTCCCAGTCGTGGGCGCCGCCCGCAATCGGCGTATTATCTTCTGCCGCGAGAACCGCTTTGATTCTGGTAGAGCCAAGTTCGATGCCGAGCACTGTACGTCCGTCTTCAATCTGTTTTTTTACTTCTTCCGTTGTAAACCCCATTATAATATCCTCCTTTTATTAAAATCTGTATGCCGCCTCATTCCACCGCAGTTCTTTCTTGAAGTCGCGGATATTGGTGTTCTTGTCGATAACAACGCTTTCGATTCCCATTGCCGCCGCCCAGTCTTCCATCTGTTCCACCGACAGGTCGTAAGTAAACGCCGTATGATGCGCGCCGCCTGCCAGAATCCAAGCCGTCGCTCCGGTTTCGAGATTCGGCTGCGGCGTCCAGAATGCCGTGCCGACCGGAAGTTTCGGCATTGGCTTTTCTACTTTCTTACAATCTACCGCATTGATAAGAAGGCGGAATCTCGTTCCGAGGTCAACCAGCGAGCAGGCAACCGCCGGACCTGTTTTGGACGTGAATACGAGACGCGCGGGGTCTTCTCTGTTGCCCATGGAAAGCGGACAAACCTTGATGCCGATTTCCCCTTCCGCCACGGAAGGACATACTTCCAGCATATGCGCCTGCAAAATGCCTTCTTTGCCGGGAACAAGGTTGTAAGTATAATCTTCCATCATGGACGTTCCCTTTGCGTTTTTGATATCCGCCGTCATCAGCTTCATCAGACGCACCATCGCCGCTACCTTCCAGTCGCCTTCCGCGCCGAAACCATATCCTTTCTCCATCAGTCTCTGAATGGAAAGGCCGGGTAACTGCTGCAGTCCGCCAAGCATGCCGAAATGGGTAACGACCGCATGATAATCGTTTTCCGTCAGAAACTTCTCGATGCCGATTTCCTGTCTCGCCTGAACCGCCACATGCCTTTTGAACTCGGCCGGATCTCTTCCTTCGTCTATGATCTTATACTTGCTGTAATATTCTTCCACAAGCGCGTCCACATCGCCCTGTGATACGGCATCCACATATTCTGCCAGGTCATTGACACAGTAATGGTCGATTTCCCAGCCAAACTTAATCTGTGCTTCTACCTTATCGCCTTCCGTTACGGCTACGTTGTTCATATTGTCGCCAAAACGGCAGACTCTGACATGAGAAGACTCGATAACGCCGAGCGCCGTTCTCATCCAGCTCGCAAGAAGTTCCTGCACGCGTTCCGACGTCCAGTGTCCGACGATGATTTTCCGTTCGATTCCCATGCGGCTTACAATATGGCCGTATTCCCTGTCACCATGAGCCGACTGATTTTCATTCATGAAGTCCATATCTATTGTATCATAAGGAAGCTCTTCATTAAACTGTGTATGCAGATGACAGAGCGGTTTTTTAAACTCTTTCAGTCCGAGTATCCACATTTTGGCCGGGGAAAAGGTGTGCATCCATGTGATAACGCCCGCACACAGGTCGTCATTGTTCGCATCGTTAAAAGTTTTTCTGATGGAAGCCTGGCTGATCAGCGTCGGCTTCAAAACCACCTCAAAAGGCAGCTTCCCGGAAGCATTCAGACCTTCCACAATTTTCGCCGAATGCTCCGCCACTTTTCTAAGGCACTCGTCTCCATACAAATCCTGTGAACCGGTGCAAAACCAGAACTGATAATTTTTTGTCTGCATAATAATCCTCCATTTTTAATATTAAAATTTTAGTTACCTTTGGAAACGGGCCGCCAAATCGGCAAGCATTTGTTACCGGCATGGCAGCCCGTTATTTTCACAAAAGACTTTCGTCCTTTATTATGATGTTTTATTTTTTCTTCCGCGATATAACAACGCTCTGAACGATCAGGAACAGACACAGCATCGCCGCGATGGTAATTCCTGTCCACCAGGCGTCGTCAAGTCCCGCAGATGAAACGATATTCTGAATCGTACTGAGTGACAGAACGCCGACAAATGTACCAAAAATATTTCCCACACCGCCTGTCAGCATCGTACCGCCGATAATGGAAGATGCGATCGCATTCATTTCCGCGCCGACCGCATGGGACGGAGAACCGGAACCAACGTGCATGAAATATACGAATCCGCCGATTCCCGCCAGCAATCCGCAAAGCAGATGTGCCAGAAATTTTGTTCTTTTTACGTTAATACCCAGCATCATTGCACTCTGCGCATTTCCGCCGACCGCATAGAACTGACGGCCGAGTTTGGTCCATTTGAGCACGACAAACAGGACTGCAACGACCACCAGGGCAACAATAACACCGATTTCAATGTAAGCATTGACATAATTGCCGAGTTTATTGACAGATCCCATACCGGGAATCACAATACGGGTTCCCTTCAGGGCAACAAACGCTTCATTTTGTACATTGAACGGGTCGGTGTTGACGATCGTCGTCATACCGCGGGCGAAGAACATCCCGGCCAATGTAACGATGAACGGCTGAATCTCCAGATAAGCGATCAGAAATCCCTGTACAACGCCAAAAGCGAGCCCGATTGCAAGCGCGATAACAACTGCCATAAATACGTTTCCGTTATGAAAATCCAGGTATACCGCACAGCACATACAAACAAGCGCGGTAACACCGCCGACGGAAATATCGATTCCCTTTGTGATCATAACAAGACTCATGCCACAGGAAAGAATGATCAGCGCCGCCTGCGCATTCAGGATATTGAAAAAGGTCTGCGGTTTCCGGAATCCCGATCCCAGAAATACAACCGCACCGATGTACATCAACAGGAATACGACGATCGTAATCGTAAGAAGCAGGTTCGTATCCGTCATATTTTTGAATTTACTTCCCAATCCGCCGGATGCAGATGTTTTATTATTTGATGACATACTATGCAGCCTCCTTCGTCTTTAATTTCTTCATGGTAGCAGAAAACCATTCCCTTACTACCGGTGCGCTGATAACAACCAGAACGATAACAACGACCGCTTTATACGCCGGGAGGGCTGTCGATTTTACGTTGAATTTAAACAACGTCTGCGTCAGGAACTGGATAACATATGCGCCGATAATTGACGCCGTCATGTTAAACTTACCGCCGCCGAGCGCGTTACCGCCGAGCGCAACTGCCAGAATGGCATCCATCTCGATATCTTTCGCAATAACCGAATAATTGATGGAAGAAACACGGCTTGTTTTAATCAGGCCGACAACCGCAACGCACAGACCAAGAATGACGAAGGAAAGTACTTTGATAATCTGCGGATTCAACCCGTTCAGTCTGGAAGAATTTTCGTTAATGCCGACTGCCTGTGTATACAGTCTGAGGTTCGTAAACTTCAGCACGAGACCGATCACAATCATACAGATAATTGCGATAAAGAACGGCGTCGGAATCGGAATGCCCGGTATAAAACCGCCAAAGTATCCGAACGAAGGCTCATTGACAATCGGAAGTTCATTATTGTTAATCCATGCCGCAATGGAACGGCCCGCCGTGTAGAGAATCAGCGTTGCGACCATCGGCTGTATTTTAAAATACGCCACCAGAACACCGTTAAACACACCGAACAGCATCGCTACGACACAGCATACGAGAAAACCAACAATAATCGGGACCTGCAATGTCTCCGGACGGGTATCGTGACCGCAGAGCACACGGAGCAATACGCTTCCCGCAATCGCTACCGCCGCGCCGACACTGATATCCTGTCCGCCGGTAGCCGCGGTAACTAGCGTCATACCGATTGCCAGAATCGCAACTTCGGAACCGGAATCCAGAATCGTCACCAGAAAGCCTGACAGAACCGGATTGCCCATATTGTTATAGCCCAGCGTGATCTTAAAGAAGCTCGGATCGGCGATCAGATTAAATAAGGCAAGTAGCAACAGCGCCGCCAGCGGAATAAAAATCTGATTTCTGAACAGCTTCGTAAAATTATTTCCGTTTTTTGGTTTCATTAATTCCTTTGTCCCCATCTATCTGTCACCTCCGGCAATCGTATTCATAATCGTTGTCTGGTTCAGCTCATCGCCGGAAAGCTCGCCTACGACCTTACGGTCTCTCATAACGATCAGTCTCGAGCAGGTACGCAGCATTTCGTCCATTTCGGAAGAAATAAAGGTAACGCTCATGCCTTCCGATGCCAGCTTCAGCACTAATTTCTGAATATCCACTTTTGTTCCGACATCAATACCGCGCGTCGGCTCATCCAGAATCAGATAATCCGGATGGGTTAAAAGCCAGCGGGCCAGAATAACCTTCTGCTGATTACCGCCGGAAAGAGACTTGATCGGCGTATCCGCGGAAGCTGTCTTAATACTCAGAAGTTTGATATATTCGTCTGCAAATTTATTGGCTTCGGCTTTGGAGAAAGGTTTGAAGAAGCCTTTCAGTACCTGCTGCGCAAGAATCAGATTGTCGCGTACCGACAGATCTCCGACGATACCGTCAATCTTACGGTCTTCCGGAAGATATGCGATTCCGTTTCGCATCGCGTCGATCGGTTTGGAAATCTTGATTTCTTTTCCGTCTTTCTTCACTTTACCGCCAAGCACTCTGTCCGCTCCAAAGATAGCGCGGACACTCTCGCTTCTGCCCGAACCGAGCAGTCCGGTAAATCCGTTCACTTCTCCCTTATCGATATGGAAATTGAACGGTTTGATTCCGGCGTCGCTGACAAGGCCTTCCGCCTCAAATACCGGAACCATATCTTTCTTTCTCTCATATGCCTTCTGTTCGCTCTGAATATCTGCCATGTCATCCAGCTCTTTTCCGAGCATTGCCGAAACGAGCTTCACACGCGGCAGATCCTTGATTTCATATTCGCCTACCAGTTTTCCGTCGCGCATAACCGTAATCCTGTCGCAGATCTCATATACCTGATCCAGGAAATGCGTAACGAAAATAATGCCTACTCCTCTCTTCTTCAGGTCGCGCATCAACTTAAACAGCTTCGCAACTTCCTGTTCGTCCAGAGATGAAGTCGGTTCATCGAGAATCAGTACCTTACAGTCCATATCCACCGCACGGGCGATCGCAATCATCTGCTGAACCGCAATAGAGCAGCTTTCAAGCTGCTGCGTCGCCGTCGCCGGTATTTCCAGTGACCGTAAAATCTTCTCCGTATCAGCGTTCATTTTTTTCCAGTTCTGATAAACGCTCTGGGTCCTGCCTATGTACATGTTCTCGGCTACCGAAAGATTCGGGCAGAGTGTAATTTCCTGATATACGGTACTGATGCCTACCTTCTGCGCATCCTGCGGTGAGCGGATTGACGCCGCCTTTCCTTCTAACGAAATCGTCCCTTCATCCTTCACATAACCGGAAACCCCGGTCAGAACCTTGATCAGCGTTGATTTTCCGGCTCCGTTTTCGCCCATCAGCGCATGAACTTCTCCTGCGCGCAGCGTAAAGTCAACCCCCTGTAAAGCGCGTACACCGGGAAAGCTCTTATGAATGTTTCTCATTTCCAATAATGCGCTTTCGTTCCCCACTAAGTCCACCTCCTGTAATTTTTATTGGAACAAAAAGCGCGGTGCAGGCCTATGAAATTCATCTACGCTGCGCCGCGCCCATTATCATTATTATAAGCTATTCGTGCTTACATGACAACTTAGATACCGTAATTCTCAACATCTTCTGCTGTGATTGTTGTAGCGTCAAAGCCCTTTTCATCCATGATGATTGTCTTCTCGGAAAGTGTTCCGCCGCTCTCTAATGTCTTGATGATATCGCTGATATAAGAAGACTGGAACGGGTTACACTGGCCGTCGTAGTTCCAGTTGCCGTCAAGCAGTTCCTGAAGAGCCCACTTGTTGCAGTCAAAGCCCATGATGATTACGTCGCCGTCAACACCGTGAGAGATGTTTGCGCTGTCAAGTGCCGCTACCGCACCTCTTGCCATATCATCGTTCTCTGCATAGATAACGTTGAAAGATGTACCTGAATCGATTACGGACTGAACGATCTGCTGTGCTGTCTCTGCATTCCAGTCTGCCGTCTGCTGTGTTACGATGTTCCATCCTTCAGCTGCCGCCGTATCAGTAAGTGCGCCGGAACGTCCAACCTGTGCTGCGGAACCCATTACACCCTGAAGATGAATGATGTTGTATTCGCTGAGACTCTGGCTCTTTAACCACTCAACTGCCTTCTGGCCTTCCGCATCCATATCGGAAACGATAGAACCTTCATAAAGGCTCTCGTCCGCGTCGATTACACGGTCGAACAGGATAACTCTGACACCTGCATCCTGCGCATCCTGTAATGTGGAATCCCATCCCGCTGTACCTGCTGCGGAAAGGAGGAGATAATCAACACCATCCTGAATAAATTTCTGTGCTGCTGCGATCTGCTCATCATTTTCGTTGCTGTAAGCGAAAGAAGCGTCATATCCGTTCTCTTCTGTGAAAGTAGCTTTCAGATCTTTATCATTCGCTGTACGGTAACCGGACTCGTTAGGATCGTTGTTGATGATGCCGACTGTGATCAGTTCGCCTGATGCCTCTGCTGCCGCGTCCGTTGTTGTATCCTCTGCCGCGTCCGTTGTTGTGTCTGCCGCCGCATCTGTCGTTGTGTCTGCTGCCGCATCTGTTGTTGTGTCCGCTGCTGCATCTGTTGTTGTGTCCGCTGCTGCATCTGTTGTTGTCGTGTCTGTGGATGCCGGAGCGCTTCCGCCGTCATTTCCACATCCGGTAACTACTGTTGCTACCATTGCAAGGCTGAGTACCATGCTGACAAATTTCTTTTTCATTTTCATATCCTCCTTATGTTTTCCGTAAGAACGATTCTGTGAATACCGCCCTGTCCGATAACCGGGCTGTTCTTACTGACTAGACTTTAACAGAATCGAAATACTGTTTCAAGCCGTTTCCATTATATTCACGAATTTGAACGCTTTTTATAATACAAATTTTATCGCAAAACCCATTATTCCAATGCAAATCTTATATATCTAACAATAATTTACGGTTTCGGCCGGATATTAGTTCGATTTTTTATTTTCCGCATAATAAGTCAATTAAAAATAAACGATTTTCCACAGTCAATTCTCATGATGCAGAGACAAAAGATAATTATTTTACGCTCCCAAAATGCAGATACCGTAAATTTTTTATATCAAAAAATTTATAAAACCGCTTAATAAGAACGAAAAATTATGATATTTTTATAAGAGAAACCAAAACGCCTGAAGAAATAAAAGCACATACTGACAGGAGCACCGGAACATTTCATGGAAATAAAATACAGACAGCTTGCCGATATGCTGAAAAAAGAACTGGAAAACTATATTACACGAGGAATTTACAAACTCCCTACGGAGAAAGAACTGTGCGCACAGTTTCAGGCCAGCCGCCAGACAATCCGTCAGGCGCTTCTGATTCTGGAACAGGAAGGACTGATCGTCCGCAGGCAGGGCAGCGGTTCCTATGTAACCGGCCTTCTGCCGGAAGAAACAAGAAACCATGTCGCGATTCTGCTTTCAACGGATACGGAATACATTTTTCCGGCGCTGCTCGGCGATCTGGAAACGCGCCTTTCCAAAGAAGGCTATTCCGTTTCCGTCTATATCACGCATAACCGAACGGATGTGGAACGCACTATTTTGCAGACCCTTACCGAAACGCCGCCGCGCGGTCTGATCGCAGAGCCTTCCAGGTCCGGCCTCCCGTCGCCGAACTTTGATTTGTATGAAAAACTTTCCGCCCAGGGCACTAATATCGTGTTTTTCCACGGCTATTATTCCAATCTGCCGCCCTGTTCCTATGTCAAAGACGACAATTATTCCGGCGGCTTCGCGCTGGGCCAGTTTCTGATGGGGCTGCGGCACAGACAGATCGCCGGCATTTTCCAGCTGGATACGATTCAGGGACAGGAAAGGCATCTCGGATACACACGCGCCATGCTGGAAGCCGGGCTTCCCATCGACGAAGACACCGTCGCATGGTTCACGACGGAACAGCTCGTTCTGCTCGAAAAAAAACAGGATACCAGATTTCTGTCGGATTTTATCCAGAGAAATCTGAAATCCTGTTCCGCCGTAATCTGCCATAACGACGAAATCGCCTACTGGCTGATTAAAGAACTTTCCTATGCCGGCCTCCACGTGCCGGAAGACATCAGCATCGTGAGCTTCGATAACAGCTACCTGAGCGAGCTGTCCGCTCCGGCACTGACTTCCCTGTCCCACGAACCGCATGAAATGGCGTCGTCCGCGGTCTCGCTTCTGGTGAAAAAAATGCAGGGACGCAACGCCGGCTCCATGCAGATTTCCTGGAAACTTGTCGAAAGACGTTCCGCGGCGCCCTGGACCGGATAAAAATTTCAGATATCCGTCTTGCTTTCGCTGTCCGCGGCGCGGTATTCCCGCGGCGTGCATCCCTGTGTTTTCTTGAAAACAAAGCTGAAATAATGGGGATTCTTATAACCTACCGCGAGCGCGATTTCGTTGGCGCGCATATCCGTTTCACGCAGCAGCGATTTCGCCTTATCCATTCGCTTACGCGTTACATATTCCACAAAAGTCATCTGCATTTCCTGACTGAACATGGCGCTGAAATAATTGGGACTTACGTTTTGCGCCGCCGCGATCTCATTCAGGGACAAACTTTCCCGCATGTAATTTTCTTCGATATATTCCAAAGATTTGTATAACGTTTTTCTTCCCTGACTCTCACTTTCCCTGTCCCGGAAAGCAATCGCCTGCGTCAGCATTTCTTTTATATAACCTTGCATATTTTCCAGGCTGATTTCCATCTTCTGCACTTCCTGCGCGGGTATGCCTTCCAAAAATTCCTGCTGTGTCACGCCAAGTTCGGCCACATAAGAAAGTACCGCAAACCGTACATTTAACAGCGTATAATCCCAAAATATCCTGGATTGCAGCGCCTGCTCCATTCCTCTCAGGAAATTGCCGACAAACTCTCCCGCCTCTTCCTTCTGTCCTTTCGCAAGGAAACTCCGAATCAGTTCCGGATTGGTTTTGTTCATATCGACGACTTCGAATGCGCCCTTTCTGTCTTCCGGGGATAGATCTTCCGCCAGCCTCTCGGATAAAATATGTTTCGAAGGTTCGAAAAAGCGGTAATTGAAAATATGGTTCACTTTCTGGTAGCATCCGGAAAGCTGGCTGAACCGTTCGATCGGGCTTCCGGCCGCCGCATGCCAGTCAATCTCTTCTTCATACTGCCCGCAGATCTGCGCAATGCCCTCCAGACACTTGTCCGTCCGCTCCACAATGTTTTCTTCTTCGCCCTTGATCATCACGCCGTATATATCGATATTCCATCGGAAAACCAGATAATAATTGGAAAAGCGCATCAGAAAACGCATCAGCTCTTCATAACATTTCTGGCAGACTTCTCCGGACTTTTGTCGGTTTTCCTTTTCTTTTACCTCGATCAGAACGAGATTATAATTCGGCGCATTGATATCCAGCGAATGCTTCTGTGCCTCCTCGTAAATCTCCTGAACGGATATCTGGCCCGCGAATACCTTTTCAAAAAAAGTCCGGAGAAAAAACTGTTCGTACTCGTGCATATCGTCCTGGTATTTATACAGATAGTTTTTCTGTTCCTGCTCGGACTCTATTTTTTCTTTTACTTCTGTCAGCGTTTTCTGCAGCGCACGCCTCGTAATCGGTTTCAGCAGATACTGTTCCACGCCTTCCTGTATGGCCTGTCTGGCGTATTCAAAATCATCATACCCGCTGATAATGATGATTTTCATTTCCGGAAACTCCTGTCCGACAATATGGCTGAGCGACAAGCCGTCCATGAACGGCATCTTGATGTCCGTAATCAGGACATCCGGTTTTGTCTTCCGGATCAGCGGCAGAGCCATCTCCCCGTCGCCCGCTTCGCCGACGAACTGATAGCCGAACTGCTGCCACGGTATGTTATCCCGAAGCCCTTCCCTGACTACGCTTTCATCTTCCACCAGAAATACTTTCAACGCCATTATGTTATGCCCTTTCCGCTGTCTTTTGCTTCTGAATTACGTCCACGTTTTAATATGTCCTCGTATCCAGATATTCGTCCACGTTCTTTTGCGTGAATACCTTTTCTTCCACAATATTTTCCTTGTCCACCGGCTCGCCGTTCTCCAGCTTTCTGATAATTTCCAGAATATAATCTCCCTGTTCCGGGTTGCATTCGATATCCACGTTAATGACGCCCTGCGACACGAGCTCCAGCGCTTCGCGCACCGCATCAAAGGAAATGAGAATAATTTCCCCGTCCACCCCGGTTGTAATGCCCTTCTCTTCCATCGCCTGCAAAGCTCCGAAGGTCATATCATCGTTCTGGGAAATAACAACATCGATACCCGTGTAGTTTCTGAGAAACATTTCCATGACTTCTTTTCCTTTGGCCGTCGTAAAGTCCGCCGGTTCCTGTTTCAGAATATGCCAGTTCGCATGTTCCTTCGCAATGTTCTGGAATCCTTTTGTACGTTCCAGCTGTGCGGAGGAACCGACCGTCCCCTGCAATACGACAATGTTGATTTCCTCCTCTTCCCGGCCTTCTTCTTTCAGGTAATCTTCCAGCCAGATACCTGCTTTTTCTCCCTCGCTGATCATATCGGAGCCGACCCACGCCGTATAGAGGGAATCGTCTTCAAGCGAAGCTTTTCTGTCCACGAGAATGACCGGAATCCCGGCGTCTTTTGCCTCCCGCAGAACCGTATCCCAGCCGCTCTCCGTAACCGGAGAAAACATAATATAATCTACCCGCTGGGAAATGAAGCCCCGAATCGCCTTAATCTGGTTTTCCTGTTTCTGTCTGGCATTGCTGAACTCCAGAAAAAAACCGTTCTCCCGCGTCAGAGCCTCCTGAATGGACTCCGAATTGGCGGTGCGCCACAGCGATTCGCTGCCAAGCTGCGAAAAACCGACAACAATCAGGTTTTCCCCTTCATCGGGCATTTTTTTCTCCGAATGCACGTCCGGAGCCACATCCTGAAAAGGCCCGCATCCGGCGGTTACGAAAGAAAAAAACAGCATCCAGAGCATCATCCGGCAGGCAAGTCCCGCATATTTTTTATAGGAATGTCTCATTTGTATGTCCCCCATCCGGAAAATCTTCCATATTCTGCGCCGGAATCATAACCTGCACTTCCGTTCCTTCCCCCTGTTTTGACATAATCGTCAGACCGTATTCCATGCCGAAGTTCATTCTGAGCCGCTCGTTCACGTTGGCAAGGCCAAATCCCGACTCCGTTTCCTGGCAGGGACGGACAATCTCTTTTTGCAGACGCCGCAGCTCCTCTTCGTTCATGCCGACGCCGTTATCTTTTACGCTCAGGCAGATCCTGTTTACTCCGTTCTCCCGTATCATGGAACCGGTGATCGTGATCTTGCCCATCGCCCTCTTGTATTTGATCCCATGATACAGCGCGTTTTCCACAAGCGGCTGTAACGTCAGTTTCAGAATCCTGTACGGATAAAGTTCCGGCGCGATGGAAATCTCATAATCCAGAATATCGTGATACCGCACCTGCTGGATTTTCAGATAGCTCAGGATGTGAAGTTCTTCGTCCCTGATGGAAATAAACTCTTTGCCGTGACTTAATACCAGGCGGAAAAAATCGGACAAGGATACGACCATATCCACCGCCTGTTCCGAGAGGTTCCCTTCGATCAGCCAGATAATCGTATCCAATGTATTATACAGAAAATGCGGATTGATCTGCTCCTGCAGAAGCCGAAGCTCGGCGTGGCGCATTTTCCGCTCGTCTTCTTTGATCTGGCTTACCATGACTTCCAGATGTTCGGACATCTCGTTGACGCTGTCCGCCAGCTGGGAAACTTCATCCCGCGTCTTAACGCCCGCCCTTGCGGAAAAATCACCTTCCGAAATCTGTCTGGTTACGCCGCACAGTTCCCTGACCGGCCTTGTGATGCCGTTGGCCGTTACGGAAGACAGAATCAGCACGCAGACGATCAGGCAGATCAGCAGTATCGTCCAGAGCACGATAAACTTCTCCACCTGATTGTTCAACTGCACTTTCAGGTTCTCGATGCTCTGCGTCTGGTAATAAATATAATACTGAATATCATCCTGAATCAGCTCCGTCAGAATATAGATATTATTATCCAGCATTTCGATATTTTCATCATAATGGCCGCCGTCTTCCAGATTCACCTTGATGTCGTCCACCCGGTCTTCCAGCGTATCGATGTTCCGAAGCAGCCTCTGTAACCAGGACTTACTCTCCTTGTCCGTCGTTATCTGTATCAGAAAACCGAAATCTTCCCGCAGTTCCCCGATCACCTTATAGGGATTCTCTAATGAACTGTCACCGCTGATATTTTCGAAAGTCACTGCGCCCACCACCAGTTTATAAAGACTTTCATCCATCTCTTCCTTGAAATTCAGATTGTAGCTGTTGGCAATCGTCATATTACTGACAATTTCATCATACGCATAGCTGTAATTACGAAGAGAAAAGATCAAATAAGCGGTAATACAGGCAAAGGGAAGCGCGGTCCCAAGTATCAGGAACATCAGTTTGTTCTTCAACGAATATTTATTCATGCTCATATTATTTTATTTGGCCTTTCCATATTGCGCTTTCAGAAAAAACGTTGTACTATTAAAGTGATCAGGTTTTTGCCTGTATCTGACTTTTACCGTAAGAAAGGCACAGACTGATATGAATTCTTCCTTGCTTCAAAAAGCAATCCGCTATATCAATAAGGATACAAGCGAACCGAATGAATCTCCGAAGTTGATTGTTGTCGTCAGGATTCTGGTTCTTTCCATGCTTTTCTATATAATTATAAACAGTATAATCTATATCAGTATTTTAAACAATATCGGAATCGCAATTTTGCTCGTTTCTTTTCTGATGTTTTTGGGAATCTTCATCATTTCCTATCGAATACATACGACAAGCGTCGTCTATACGCTGGCGCTGTGCATGGCAGCCTGGATCGTGGTTAATCTGATCTATTTCGGCTGGAATGTGGGCGTACAGCATTTTATTCTGGTGCTTCTCATCCTCGGTTTTTTTTCGGGTTATTCGCAGTACGCCTTTAAAGCGTTCTGCGCCGCCGTACTTTGTTGTTTCCGCATTTATCTCTTCTTTTTGTGCGGAAGCAGGGAGCCTGTTACCAGTCTTCCTCCGACAATGAATAATATTTTACAGATCATCAATACGATCATGATTTTCTGGTGCATCTCCGTTATCTCCTATGTGTTCAGCAAGGATTCCCAGGCCCTTGAAGGAAAGCTCATCGACTATAACAACCAGCTTCAGGATCAGGCCAACACCGATGCGCTGACCGGACTGTATAACCGCCGGAAAGCCATGCAGTATCTGGAACAGCTTTTAACGCCAGGTAACACAAATTTTACAAGCATCTGCATCTGCGATATCGATTTTTTCAAAAAGGTCAACGACAATTACGGCCATGATGTGGGCGATACCGTCCTTCAGAACCTGGCGGATATTTTTTCAACGACGCTGGATAAAAATATCCTGGCCGCCAGATGGGGCGGGGAAGAATTCCTGCTCGTCTTTGCCGGATATAACGGCGATGAAGCCTATAACAGGCTGGAAACGCTCCGAAGCAGCATTAAAGCGCTGCAATTTAAAGCCAAAGAAAAAACCTTCTCCATTACAATGACCTTTGGTCTGGCCGAATACGATTTTGCTTCCGATATCGACGCGGTCATCAAAGAGGCCGACGAAAAATTATATATGGGCAAGGAAAACGGACGTGACCAGATCGTTTTCTAATTGCATAACACCCGATATTGCATGAATGCCGCCCCGTTTCCGTACATATATTGAATTAAGAATGTCAGAAGCGGGGTATTTTTTTGAAAAAAAAGCTTTCTCCCCTGCAATGGGCAGGAGCAATTATATTATTGTTCCTTTTCATCCTGTTTACTCTTTTTCTTTACAGCCGGTTCCATGAAGACGCCCGGTTTGAAAAATTTGCCGAAAAATTCTTTCTGACGGATCTGTGTTCCAATCCCATCAATCTTCATTATACGCTGATGAATCCCGCGGACTGGGGAATTGATGAAAGCAGCCTTACGCTTCCGGTTTATCACACCGGTCAGGCTTCCGAAGAACTGGAAGAAATCAGAACCGCTCTGCGTCGGCTCGAAACGTTCCATCCGGAGCGCATGTCCGCCGTAAACCAGTACACATACATACTGCTCTCTTCCTATCTGTCCGCCACGGAAGACTGCGCTTCCTATCTTTATTATGAGGAACCGCTTTCCCCCTCTTCCGGTGCACAGTCGAACCTTCCCGTGCTGCTGGCCGAATACCGCCTGAACTCCGCCAAAGACATTGAAAATTACCTGGCCGTTCTCGCACAGATTCCGGCCTATCTGGAAGGGCTTACGCTCTATGAACGGGAAAAAGCGGATCACGGTCTTTTCATGTCTGATGCCCTGGCCGATAAAGTCATCGAACAATGCGGCGCGCTGATGGATGAACAGGCGCTTCAATCCGACAATCATTTTCTGGAAATCACATTTGCAAAGCGTCTGGATAAACTGCTTGAACAGCATTTGATCGAAGAGACGGACGCCGCCTGCTGGCGTGCGGAGAATAAACGTCTTCTCACAACCGTTGTCGCACCCGCCTATAACAGACTTGCCGACGAGCTGACGCTTTTAAAAGGCAGCGGAACAAATACGCGCGGGCTGGCCGGTTACGAAGACGGTCAGGAATATTATCAGGCCTGCCTCCGCCTTGCAACGGGTTCTTATCGTACAATTCCCGAAATCAAACAGATGCTTTCCGAGGATTTCGAGAAAAATTATGTTGCCCTCATCACACTTTTACGGGAATATCCGGCTCTTGAAGATAACCTTTCCTCGCTGAGCAGCACTTTCCCGACGCTTCCGCCGGAAAAAATACTTGCCGGGCTGGAAAAAATGACGGCCGAAGATTATCCCGCCATCCCGTCCGAAACCGAATGCACGGTCAAATATGTGGATAAAGCGCTGGAACCTTATTCTGCGCCCGCTTTTTATATGATACCGCCCATCGACAATACAAAGGATAATACGATTTACATCAATCGGATGGATACGGCCGAAGGGCTCTCCCTTTTTACCACTATGGCTCATGAAGGGTATCCCGGCCACCTTTATCAGACCGTATACAGCGGTTACTACATACACTCCACCGGCGCGAATCCTCTGCGCAGCCTGTTATCCTGCGGCGGATATATCGAAGGATGGGCGACCTATGCGGAGTTAAATTCCTACGATTACGCCATCCGGCTTACCAAAGAGAAACATCCCGAAACGGAAGTCCTGTACCTTGCGGATAAACTGAATCGGCAGATTCAGCTGAGTCTATATTCCATGCTGGATATCATCATTCATTATGAAGGTGCTTCTTATGACAGAGTCCGGGAAATCCTTTCCGCCATCGGGATATCCGACGAGGAAAGCATACGGGCCGTTTACGAATATATCATCGGAGAGCCCTGTAATTATCTTAAATATTATCTGGGTTATCTGGAAATCGAAGCGTTAAAAGAACGGGCCGAAGTCCTCTGGTCGGAAGACGGCTTTACATTATACCGCTTCCATACCTTCCTGTTAAACAACGGACCGGCAGATTTCAGGACGCTCTCACGGCTGCTCGAGACAACGCGCCCTGATGGAAATTCTCATCTTCTCGAAAAGAAAAACTGATTGATGCGCATCAGGGCTTTTTCAAGCACCAGCCGTTCTTCTTCGGAAAGCTGTTCCACAATTGCGTTTACCAGCTTTTCATGGAACTGCTGGTGATGGAGAAATGCCTTTCTGCCTTTCTCCGTCAGCGAGACAAGCACGACTCTTCTGTCCTCTTCGCTTCTGACCCGCTCCACATAATTCTTTTTCACAAGGCTGTTGATGGAAATCGTCAGCGTTCCGGTAGTCACGTGAAGCGTTTTGGCAACCGTTGACATATTTTTCTTTTCTCCCATGCCGATTGCCTCTATGACGTGGATATCGTTCGGCGTAACGTCTTTATATTCGCCCGTACGGATTGCCCGCTCTTCAATTTCATTGATATTCCTGAATGTTTTGACAAGCAGTTCATTCAGGGCGCTGTTTATATCCATTACTACTCCTATCTGTCTGCCCGCACAGACATTTATCCGGCGGCCTATTCGATCGATTTCAGGGATTCCGCCATATTTATTCTTTCCAGTTTAAAAAACATCAGCCCGTTCACAAACATGGCGAACACAAAGGTAAGCACAAAGCTCCACAGATAACTGACAGGTTCGATCAGCGTCTTAAAAGAAACCATATCGAGATTTATATTATACATGACAAACCAGTGAAGCCATTTTCCAAGCCCCAGCCCGACGGCCGCCCCCATGCCGGTCAGCAGCAGATTTTCCCGGAAAACATAGTCCGCCGTTTCCTTCGCATAAAAGCCCAGAACCTTGATCGTCGCGATCTCCCGGAGCCGCTCCGTAATATTGATATTGGTCAGATTATAAAGCACAATAAATGCAAGGCTTCCCGCACAGGCGATAATCAAAAGCACGATATAATTCATGCTCTCCATCATCGACCCAATCCGCTCCCGCATATCTCCCGTGACGGAAACGGCAAGCACATTATCCTGGTCGGAAATGGCCGCAGCCGCCTCGTGTATATCCAGGCCTTCCTTGACGGAAACATATGCGCTCCTGTATTCCGGTTCCGTGCCGAGCTGCTCCATGTACGTTTCTTTGCAGATATAGACATAGCTGTAAACAAAATTTTCGCACAGCGCGGATACCGTCACCGTAAGGCTGTTCATATCGCTGTCCCGCAGCGTAACCATATCTCCCGCCCGTATTCCAAGATTTTCCGCCATCTTGGCGCTCAGAACCGCTTCTCCGGTCCCGGGATAGGGAATCGGCGTCCCGTCTTCCGTATGCAGATTCACAAAATCAAGAATTTCTTCCACACTTTCCGGAATAACGAGATATGTCGATTTTGTTTTTCCTCCGAAATCCAGATCGACGCTTTCTTCAAAACGACAGGCGGTCTCCTCCAGGCTTCCCCCTGTCCGTTCCTTCAGCACATCCATATCCGCGCCCTGTATGCCGTCCGCGAACGTGACGCCGATATCGAATATCTGGATTTCATCATACTGCATCCCCGCAATATCTGCAACGGAATCTTTCACGCCGAATCCCGTAACAAGAAGCGCCGTACAGCCGCTGATACCGAGTATCATCATAAAAAACCGTTTTTTGTAGCGGATCAGATTTCTCATGGACACTTTATGGAGAAATTTCATTCTGCGCCAGATAAACGTGATTCTTTCCAGAAAAATACGCCTGCCGCCCTTTGGCGCCTTTGGCCTGATCAGGCTGGCCGGCACGCTGTAAAGCTCATACCGGCAGGAAGCGAAAGCCGCTCCCATGGAACAAAGAAGCGCCGCCGCCAGCGAAAAAAACGCTACCGGAATGTCAAAATAATACTCGATTTTTCCCAAACGGTACATGATGCTGTAACCGGTCCAGATTACCTGCGGAAACAGCCAGGTGCCGCCCGCGAGACCTATTATCGTACCGGCCGCCGCCGCCGAACCCGCATAAAACAGAAATTTTCCCATAATCGCCGCGTTTCCGTAGCCGAGTGCTTTTAATACGCCGATCTGTGTCCGCTGCTCTTCCACCATCCGGTTCATTGTAGTCATACAGATCAGCGCCGCAACCAGAAAAAAGAAGACCGGAAATACATTGGCAATCGCCGCTACGATATTGGAATCGTTTTCATAACAGGCGTAACCGATATTTGTGTTCCGGTTCAGCACATAGTAATCCGGCTCTTCGATATCGGCAAGTTCTTCCCGCGCATCGTCAATTTTCTGCTGGGCGTCCGCTGTTTCTTCTTCAAATTCGGCCTTTGCCTCTTCGTATTCCGTCCTCGCGTCGGAGAGCTCCGTTTTCCCTTCCTCTAATTCCGTTTTTCCATCGGCAAGTTCCGCCTGCGCATCGGCAAGCTCCGTCCTTGCTTTGGCAAGTTCCGCTTTACCGTCGGCAAGCTCCGCCCTTCCCTCTTCCAGCTCCGTTCTGGCATCCGCAAGTTTCGTTTTGCCGTCTTCCAGTTCCGTCCTGGCATTGGTTATTTCCGTTTTCGCCGCCGCCAGCTCTTCCTCGGCTTCCAGAAGCACTTTTTCCTGATAGGCAATCTCTTCTTTCGCGGCGCTGATCTGCTCTTTCCCGTCCTGTATCTGCGCCTTTCCGGTTCCGATCTGATCGAGTCCCGCCTGTATCTGCATAAGGCCGTCCTGTATCTGCGCTTTGCCGTCCGCCATTCCGGCAAGCCCGGCATCGATCTGGCCGAGTCCTGCCTGTATCTCGCTTCTGCCCGCCTGTACCTGTGCCAGTCCGGCATCGATCTGGCCGGCTCCGGCATCGTATTCATCCTGTGTAATAAGTCCTGCGGCCAGAGACTGGTTAAGCTGCTCCTTCCGGCCGTTTAAATCCGCTTCCTGTGCCGCAAGATCCGCTTCCTGCGCCGCAAGCGCCTCTCTCTGCGCGGCAAGTTCCGCCTCCTGTGCCGCAATGCCGTCAAGCTGCGCATTCAGATCTGCCGCCTGTGCGGTTAATTCCGCCTCTTTGGCAAGCACGGTCTCTTCCTGTGCAAGCAGTTCTCCCTCTTTTTCCTGTAAAGTCTCTTTCGCCAGCGCCAGCTCGTCTTTGCCGTTCGAAATCTTTATTTCATTCTCAAATATTTCCCATTCATGCGTGCTGAGTTCTTTTTCCGCGTCCAGAATTTCCTGTTCTTTATCCTGGATTTCCTGTTCGCCATCCAATAGTTCCTGTTCGCCGTCCGCTATTTCCTGTTCGTGATCGGCAATTTCTTTATTGCCGTCGATAATTTTCTGTTCGCCGTCGATTAATTCCTGTTCGCCGTCCGCCAGCTCCTGTTCCCCATCCTGAATTTTCTGCAGCGCGTCGTTTAATTCTTCTTCCGCCTCCGCCATTTTATCGTCAAGCTCCGTCTGGGCGTCGTCTATTTTTTCTTCCGCATCCGCGATCAGCTCGTCATACCTGTTCTGCACGAGCGCCTCCGTCACTTCTTCCACATTATCCAGAACCGCATCCGTATAATTATTATACGCATCCGTATAGACATCATATTTCTGCTTCACCGTCATGTATATTTCTGTCAGATAATCGCAGTCGAAAGCCTCCTTCGGCACATAGAGAAAAGCCGTGAGCCTTCCGGAACCGATGGAAGTCGTTCCCCTTTCATTGTTGATATACAAAGGAGAACGCGCCGTGCCGACTACCGTAAAAACCCGGTTCCCAAACATTTCCAGCGTATCTTCCTCATTATTCTCCGTCACTGTAATCTGTGAACCGATAATATCCTCTCCATAAAGCGCATCATCCAGTACACATTCATCCGCCCGCTCCGGCATCCGCCCGGAAGTCAGTATAATCATGTTAATCTTCTCCGGCATTACATGGATTTTGTATGCGGATTCGTTGCCCTCCCCGAAAGCGCAGAGCGCATCGACGGAAATCGTGCCTTCCACATCGGCCGCTTCCCCGAACGCCTCCAGTTCTTTCACATTTTCTTCCGTAAAGCCGATCGTCGATGCAAGCCGAAAATCAAAAAAATTCTGCGCTGCGTAATAGGCATTCTGCGTGGCGATCATCGCCGGTGTCGTCGCCTTCAGTCCCGCAAACAGGCCGACGCCCAGCGTAACGATCGCAAGAATCGCCATATACCGCCCGAAGCTCCCCCTGATTTCCCTGATTGTCGTCTTTATCATTCCACTGTTCATTCTTGCGAACCCCTGACTGTATAAAGAATTTCTACCATTCAATCTCTTCCACCGGAATAATATGTTCGTTTAATTCCATTTTGCGTACCGTACCGCTCTTCACCGTAATAATCCTGTCCGCCATTGCGGTCAGCGCCTGATTATGCGTAATGACAACCACGGTCATGCCGTTTTTCCGGCACGCATCCTGTAACAGTTTCAAGACCGCTTTTCCCGTATTATAATCGAGCGCCCCGGTCGGTTCGTCACAAAGCAGCAGCTTGGGATTCTTGGCAAGGGCCCTTGCGATCGCCACTCTCTGCTGCTCCCCGCCGGAAAGCTGCGCCGGGAAATTCCCTGCCCGCTCTTTCAAACCGACCATATCGAGGACGGACATCGCATCCAGCGGGTCTTTGCAGATCTGCGCCGCCAGTTCCACATTTTCCAGCGCGGTCAGGTTCTGCACCAGATTATAGAACTGGAAAACAAAACCGATGTCATACCGCCTGTATGCGGTCAGTTTCTTTTTATTGTAAGACGAAATTTCCTCTCCGTCGAGCAGGGCCTGTCCGGAAGAAAGGCTGTCCATCCCGCCCAAAATATTCAGAATCGTCGTCTTACCCGCTCCCGAAGCGCCGACCACGACGCAAAATTCTCCTTTTTCAATCGTAAAATTGACATCCCGCAATGCCTCGATATCCACTTCACCCATATGATATGTCTTGCAGACATTCCGAAATTCCACAAATGAACTCATACTCCATCCCTTCCCCAAATATAACTGACGCCCCCCGGAAGAATGCCTGCCTTTCAAGGCATTCTTTCAAGTGAGAAAGATTTGCTCCGCAAATCGTAGAACTTCTTGACATCCCGTCTCATGGCGGGATGTCTTTAGAAGTTCTTCTCACTTTCTTCGATCATGCTGTCCAGATACCCCCTGTCCCACAGCAGAATTTTCAGGCGTTTCGCCGCTTCCACCGCAGCCGGCGTAAAATACTGGTTCGTCAGAACCGCGCCCACCATTCTGTCATAGTAATCCCTGCCCGCATAGACCTGCTGAACTGCCTGCACGCCGACAGGAGCCGCATATCTCTTGCACTGGACGGCGTAAGTTACACCATCCTTCTCCGCCAGAATATCGACTCCGTAATCACCGCTTCCGCGCGTTACTTCCACATCCAGAAAGCCTCTCTTTTCCAACAGTTCCGCGCAGAAATATTCAAAATCATGCCCTTCCATCTCATCGATCGCGCCGGCTCTGCGGCTCCTCTTATACTGCCTGATGAGAAGTTTTATCAGGAAAAATAAACCCGCACAAAGGCAGATTCCCAAAATGACCGCAAGAAGCGGCCATACTTCCTGTATTCTGTCATTCATCCCTTCTCTTCTGTCCCTTCCGATCTGATTCTATGAAGTATTGTAACATATGTAATTTGAGACCAAAACAGTTTAATTATTAAAATATTGTTAAAATTGTGATTTTCCTGCTCAGCGTATCATTCCCGCCAGCACAATACTTGCTATAACGCCCGTTATTGTCGAAAGAACGGCCCCGGCCAGCGTATACCTTGTTTTGGTCACTTTCGCTGCCATGTAATACACGGACATCGTATAAAAAACCGTTTCCGTACAGCTCATCATGATCGAAGTCGTCATGCCGATCAGGGAATCCGGACCGTGGTTTTTGAAGATATCCAGCACAAGCCCCGTGGCCGCAGATGATGAAAACATTTTAATCAGTATCAGCGGAATTAATTCAGAAGAAAAACCGAACTGCTTCGTAACACCCGCAAACAATTTTCCGAGAAAGGCCAGAAAACCGGAGGCGCGGAGCACGCCCACCGCCACCATCAGACCGATCAGAGTCGGCATGATCTGTATTACCGTATGAAAACCGTCCTTCGCTCCCCTGATAAATTCCTCATATACATTCGTTTTGACCGTAATGCCGTAAGCCACGATATAAAATATAATAACAGGTATTATTATATTGGAGAAATGCGCAAAAACCTGTGTCATAGAAATGCCTGCATAAATTCCCTTTTTAAAATTTATGCAGGCAGCATTCTTTTTATGTATTCCCTCAGGTTCCATCGTACCGAGTTTCAGGGCTCGCCGCGGAGGTGCGGCGTTTTTTATTACTTTTTCTCACATATTGCGTAAGTTTCCCGTGCAATCGCGAGTTCTTCATTCGTCGGAATTACCAGTACCTTCGTTGTGGAATCCGGCGTTGAGATTACCAGATCTTCTCCCCGCTTCGCATTCTGTTCTTCGTCCAGCGCGATACCAAGATAGCCGAGTCTGTTACAAATCATGTCCCGTATAAAAGGGCTGTTTTCGCCGAGTCCCGCCGTAAAGCAGACCGCATCCACGCCGTTCATTGCCGCCGCATACGCGCCGATATACTTGGTTACACGGTAAGCGAATGTTTCCATTGTGCGAATGCCCGCATCTTCGCCTTTCCTGTAAGAGACCTCCAAATCACGGAAATCCGAAGATAAATTGTCGGACAATCCTAGAACACCTGATTTTTTATTCAGCACGGACATGACTTCGTCAATGGTCTTTCCTTCTTTATGTGCAATAAATTCAATAATTGCAGGGTCAATATCGCCGGAACGGGTTCCCATAATCAGGCCTTCAAGGGGCGTCAGTCCCATTGAGGTATCAATACATTTTCCGTTCTTTACTGCCGATACGCTTGCACCGTTTCCCAAGTGACATACGATAATTTTCAGCTCTTCATAGTTCTTTCCCAAAACTTCTGCCGCCCTCTTTGATACATAAGAGTGACTTGTTCCGTGGAATCCATATCTTCTCACCTTGTACTTCTCATAGTATTCATAAGGCAGGCCGTACAGATATGCCTCTTTCGGCATCGTCTGATGAAATGCCGTATCGAATACGCCTACCATCGGCGTTTCCGGCATCAGCTCCTTGCAGGCCGCAATGCCGATAAGATTTGCCGGATTATGTAACGGCGCAAGGTCGTTGCATTCGGTAATCGCCTGTACCACTTCATCCGTAATCAATGTGGAAGATGCAAATTTCTCGCCGCCGTGTACGATGCGATGGCCGACGGCTCCGATTTCCGATAAATCTTTTACAACGCCTGTTTCTTCATCTGTCAGTGATTTCAATACGAGACGGATAGCCTGCGTATGATCTTCCATTGGCGTGACGGTTGTTATTTTATCTTTTCCCGTCGGCTGATATACGAGCTGGCTTCCCTCGATACCGATGCGCTCACACAATCCTTTTGCAATCAATTCTTCCGTTACTGCGTCAATCAGCTGAAACTTCAGCGAAGAGCTTCCACAGTTGATAACCAATATATTCATGATAATAACCATTCCTTTCTCTCAGCTCATAAAATTCTTTCACAGTATTTCCAATTCTGCCCGGCCCTCGGACCGGGCAATATCTTATATCTTATTATTTTTTTCATCTTAACTTAACTGTGCCTGCACCGCCGTCAGCGCTACAACGCCGACAATGTCTTCCCAGGAACATCCGCGGGACAAATCGTTGACCGGTTTCGCGATTCCCTGAAGCATCGGTCCGTAGGCTTCCGCCTTGCCCAGCCTCTGTACCAGTTTATAGCCGATGTTTCCGCAGTCCAGATTCGGGAAGATCAGGACATTGGCCTTGCCCGCCACTTCGCTTCCCGGCGATTTGGATTTCGCAATATGGGGAACCAGCGCCGCATCAGCCTGTAATTCACCGTCGATGCAAAGATGCGGATACATCTCATGTGCAAGTCTTGTAGCTTCCACCATTTTATCGACAAGCGGGTGCTTCGCGCTGCCCTTCGTGGAATGGGAAAGCATCGCAATAATCGGTTTTGCGCCCACAAGGCTCTTGAAGCTTCTTGCGGAAGATTCCGCAATCGAAGCCAGTTCTTCCGCCGTCGGATCCTGATTCAGACCGCAGTCCGCAAACAGGAATGTGCCGCCTTCCCCGAACTCGCAGTCCGGTACATCCATGAGAAAGAAGCCGGATACCAGTTTAACGCCGGGCGCCGTTTTTAAAATCTGAAGAGCCGGTCTTAATGTATCGGCAGTCGCGTGGTTCGCTCCGGCTACCATACCGTCCGCATCGTTTGCCTTTACCATGATTACGCCGAAAGTGAGGTAATCTTTCAAAAGAATCTCTCTCGCCTTTTCCGGGGTCATTCCTTTATTTTTTCTCGTTTCATAAAGCAGTTCAACATACCCGTCCAGTTTATCGGTCGTCTCCGGGTCGATAATGGTGACGCCGGTCAGGTCTACTTCCAGCCAGTTTGCGCCGTCGTAAATCTTCTCTTCATTACCGATCATAATGATATTGGCGATTCCTTCCCGGATAATATTGGATGCGGCGATCAGCGTCCTTTTATCGGTTGTCTCCGGCAAAACAATCGTTTTTTTATCGCTTTTTGCCTTCTCTTTCATCAAATCAATGTAAGCCATAACACTCGTTCTCCTTCTCTTTATTTTTGTTCCGCCTTTTATTCAGGTTTTATCGCAGGGCCCTGAATCCACCCTGTTTTCGATCATGCGTTTTTTTCCAGCCTGAGCATTTCCGTGTAAGCGAGCAGGAACGGCCCCACTCCCTTCGCGTCGTCTTTAACAACGGGCTCCGACATATAGTAATCAAATGTGCCCGGACGCATCTCTTTTCCCCCAAGCCCCGCCACAAGGCAGATGCCATCAAGATGCAGATTCCCCTCTTTGTCTGTGGAAAGATACCTGTCGCAGATTCCCCGGAAAGCCTTTTTCCCGTTTTCCCGGTAATTTTCTGGCAGAAAGCCCAGCCGCACGCCCTTTAACAACGCATACGCCATAATCGCGCTGCCGCTCGTTTCCAGATAATTTTTCTCCATGCCGCCTACGTTGACCACCTGATACCACATACCGCTCTCATCCTGATAACGAAGCATCGCATCCATTAAGTCCAAAAACGCCTTTTTCATTTCCTCACAGGCCGCCCGGTGCTCTTCATTACCGGAAATATCCGTCTTGTCCAGCGTATCGAGCAGAGCCATGGAATACCAGCCCAGCGCACGGAGCCAGAAGTTCTGGCTGAGTCCCGTTACTTTATCGCACCAGAACATCTCCCGCGAAGAATCATAGGCGTGATAGTAAAGCCCCGTCTCGCTGTCCCGCATGTTTTTAACGACCTGCGCGAACTGATTGAAAATATCGCCGTAATTTTTCTTATCGTTAAAACGCGTTTCATATTCCATATAGAAGGGCTGGCACATATACAGGCCGTCCAGCCATACCTGATTCGGATAAATATTTTTATGCCAGAAATTTCCTTCTTTCGTTCTCGGCATATTTTCGATCTGGCTGTAAACGAGATCGATTGCTTTCCGGTACTTTTCTTTCCCCGTCAGATCATACAGTTCAAACAGCGTCTTTCCCGCATTCACGTTATCGATATTGAGCTCGTTCACATCGTATCCGTCGATTGTCCCGTCTTCCTTTACCTTACAGTCGATAAACGCATCCGCAAATCTAAAGTATTTCTCATCCTTTGTAATGGCATACATCTCCAGAATCGCCTTAATCATGCAGCCGTCAATATAGTTCCATTTTGACTTAACGCCCTGAAGAATTTTCTCGATATTCCAGATTGGACGGTCTGGCGTGCTTTTTTCCATCAATTCTTCAATATACTTTTCAATTCTGTCCACTTCCGTAACCCTTCCTTTCCCTTATAATCTTTGTTCTTTCGAACTTTTTTCTCCGATGTCCCGCTTCCGCACGCAGTCTAAGCTTCCAGTTCCTTTTTCATCCGAAGATATTGTCCGCACGCTGAAACAAAAACACCCGTTTTTTCCGGCAGTTCCGCTTCTGCAAGTTTTTCCACAATTTCCATACCGGTTCCGACATATTTTTCCTTTAAAATAATTCCCATGCCGCATGCCTTCAGAATACAGTATGCGATGAGGGCATTTTCACATACGCCGTTTTCTTCCTTCCGGTATTGCAGAACATCTTGCAGCGCCTGCCTGAACATATCCTGGAGTTTTCTGTACTGCTCATAAATTTCAATGCTCATGCAGTCTATCGTATCCACCAGAGCCGTCAGATACTTCACCCTGTCCATGAGCGGCAGTTCCTGCACGCCGCCGCATTCTTTATCCGTATCATATAACAGCTTCCGTATATTTTCAAACTGGCCGATGATATCGTTGTATTTTTCCTTTTTATCGTAAACCGTCTCGTACGCCGTATAAAACGGCAGGAGCATATACAGCGCATCCACGGACGCCGTTTTTTCCGTTCCGCAGACGAAATTTCCGCACTCACACCTGGGCCAGGTACGCAGCCGGTCCATAACCGTCCCGACCGCCTTACGGTACTTTTCCTCTCCTGTCTCGTCATACAGGAAAAAAAGACATCTGCTCACGTTGATCCGGCTGCCGGAGCAGTCAGTTTCCAGACCGCCTGCGATTTCTCCGTTTTCCGAAAGAAACGCATCGAAATAATTTCTGATTACCGAAAGATACTCCGCCTTCTGTGTCGTTTCATATAACTGTACGGCCGCAAGGAGCACATATCCGTCCTGCTCTTTTCCATATGTTTCCGCCCACCGGTAATCCTTATAAAAAGCCGCCGTATAATTTTCTGCGTCCATAAAATTCCTCCGTTCCATACCCTCTTTTCTGTTTTTTACATCTTATTTCCTTTGTTTACGCGTCCCTTCTCTATATCCGTTTTCTTTTCCAGTATCCGGTTTTATATATGATAAACAGCAAGGCCGCCGACAATCCGTTGCTGACCACTACGGAATACCATACGCTTCGAACGCCCAGATGCAGCCATACTTCCCCGATATAAAGCGTGGCAAAGCGGAATACCCACAGCCTCGCCGCATCGATAATCATCGTGACTTCCGTATGACCGCTTCCCTGAAAAAGTCCGATACTGGAATTATAAACACCATTGGCAAAGCACCAGAACGCCATAATGCTCAGGAAATCCGCCGCCATTCCGATCACTTCGGCATCATCGGAAAAAATCCTGACTATCGCAGTCGATATCGGCATCCTCGAGAGAATCAGCCCTCCCACAAGCAGAAAAACGATGCTGCCAAGCATCGACACCTTATATCCCTTTTCCGCCCTTTCAAACTGCTTTGCCCCCACATTCTGTCCGACAATCGTCGCCACCGCAGAGCCCACGCTGTTCGTCGGGAGCGTAATCAGGCTGTTGATCTTATTGCCGATCCCGTAAGCCGCCATCGCCTCCGTTCCGTATTTCAGCACGTTTCTGCTCATCAGCAGAAAGCCGAACTGCATCGTGCTTCCGCCGACCGCCGTAGGCAGGCCGATGACCAGAATATTCTTTAATTTCTCTTTCTCAAATTTCAGTCTGCGTAAATCCAGATATACGTCTTTCGAGCGATTTTGCAGCAGAACAAAGGCGATTACTGCCGGGAATGCTTTGGCCGTCACTGTTGCAAGCGCCGCTCCGGCCACCCCCATGCCGCATACAATCATCAGCACCGGATCCAGAATCAGATTCAGGGTAATGCCGGCCAGGTTCAGAAGCATAGGCCGCACGGTATCGCCCTGCGCCTGATTGATTGCCGTATACATATTGACGGTATACAAAAAAGGCATATCCAGAATAACAAGCTGCAGATAGGTCTTTCCGCATTGCCATGTCAATCCTTCCGCGCCAAGCCATGTCACGATTCCGGGCGTTGCAGCCGCGCAGAGAGAAGCGCAGACAACCGAAAAAATCAACGCACAGGTAAAGATCTGATTGGCCATGCTCCGCGCGTCCTCGTCCTTTTTTGCGCCAAGATACTGAGAAATCAGAACCGAGCCGGCTACCGTAATACCGGAACCGAAATTAATGATAATATTCTGCACCGGCGTCACCAGATTGATCGCCGCCAGTTCTTCCGTTCCCAGTTTTCCAAGCCAATATGTATCCGTCAGATTGTACATTGTCTGTAAGAAGCTGTTGATTACGACCGGGATAGCCAGCGTCAGAATCGCCTTTACAATGCTTCCATTCAGCAGCAAATCTCGATTGGATTTATTTTTCATTTTTATTTGACAACTCCTGATAATCAAATTTCCGGAACCGGATAAAAAGCGGCGCGTCTCCGGCATAGCCGTACATGCCGACCATCGCCCCCGTAAAGCGTTTCCCCATGGAAATTCCCTCATCACACAAATAATAGACGTTGTTTAATTCTGCCACCGTTTCTTTTTCTTCTTCTACTTTACCACAATAGAATCTTCTGTGCAAATATTCCGTCTCAACGCCGAGCACAAATTGTCCGCCGACAGGATTCTCTGCAAAAACCGCCTTCGGATGGCAGATATCCTCTTTTCCGATATGCTCTTTTACCTGAACGGACAGCGTTTCTCCCTCTTTGGTAAAATAGCAGCATACCCAGGTGTTTTCATCATAATAACAGGTAATTCCGGCCTCCTGACCGTCTTTCAGTTCCGGCACCGTCAGTTCCGCTTCCGCACGGAAACAGAAAGCGCTCTGCCTTCTCACCAGAATATTCCTCGCCCGGACGCTCGCGAGCGGATGTGTGCTCCCTTTTAAAATAAGCGCCCCGTTTTCAAACCGGACCGCATCTTTTTCCGGCGGCCTCGGCGTCATAAATTCACCGGGAAGACCGTCTGCAAAGGTTTCCTCCGCCGCGTTCCCCATATCCGCCGGCGCTTTGTCCGCCGTCCGGCAGTTCCGCATTTTCGCCCCGTCTTTCCATACAGGCAGATTGGGCCTTTTCTGCAAAACGCTCGGCCCTTTCAGTCCGTTCACGATGGGCCAGCCGTCGGCCGTCCATGTGATCGGGTCAAGCGCAGTTTCCCTTCCGAGGACACTGTACCCGCCGCCAATCCTTCTGCCGCACAGATAAACCATATACCATTCCCCGTTCTGGGTGCAGACCGGCTTTCCATGCCCGCATCGCTGAATCCCGGCTTTCTCATCCGTCTGCCGCATAATCGGATTGTATGGGCAGGGTTCATAATTCCCCATCAGCTCCCGGCTTCTGGCCACGGTAATCCGATGTCCCGGCCCGGTTCCGCCTTCCGCAAGAAACAGATAATAATACCCGTCTTTTTTCAAAAGGTGGGGGCCTTCCGGCGCCCGTTTCTGGTCTCCGTAAAATAACAGGGAAGCCTCCGAAATCTGTCCGGTGCAGTCGCCGTTCAGCTCGAAGATCCGCGCGCCTCTGTTTAAGAGCATATAATGCCTGCCGTCTTCATGGAAAATGGACGGATCGATTCCATCCTCATCGATAACGGCCGGTTCGCTGTACGGCCCTTCCGGTCTGTCGGAACTGACCACGATCTGTTTTCTGTAAACCGTTCCCGTATCGTTCAGGCGGTATGTCGCCGCAATATAATACCGCCCGTTATGAAACGAAATATCCGGCGCCCAGTAGCCGCGTCCCCCCTCCAGTTCATCCAGATGCGCCCATTCGGGATTCGTGATCGCATGCCCGATGATCTCCCAATGAATCAGATCTTTTGAGTGGGAAACCGGAATGCAGGGAAAAAAGATAAAAGTGGAATTTACCATGTAATAATCTTCTCCCACCCGGACGATCGACGGATCGGGAAACATGCCTGTGCGGATGGGATTGTGGTACATCTCTTCGTAGGCCGCCCCCGTCCGTTCCTGATAATAGGACAGCAGCGCCGTATGGCCCTGCTCCCATGCAATCTGGTAAGGCGTTATCAGGTCCGCATCACCCGCGGTAATATCCATTCCGACTCTTTCTACCAGATAACGATTCGTCTCAAGATCTCCGGCCATCGCCGCATAATGCAGAATCGTGCGGTTTTTATCATCTACCGTGTTCATACTCGCCCGCGAATATTCGACAATATATTTTACGATCGGAAAATTACCCGCTTTCGCCGCATACAGGCATAACGGGATGCCATCCTCCGTTTTCAGATCGATGCAGGGCGGATCCTCTGTCAGAATCCGCTCCGTTTCTTTCAGATTTCCTTCCTTAATTGCCTGTTGTAAGGGGTGTAACGTGAATGTACTCAAAATCAGCATAACCTCCTTTTCCGACTGCCGCAGTACCGCTCTCCGCCGACGCGGTCTCTTCCGGAACATTCGCAAAAAGTCCGATTTTAGCGCCTACCCATGTATGGTCCGAAGGCATAAAAGCTGTCGGCACGGCTGTTTCCTTTTCATCGAGCGTGAAGAACATTTTAAATACCGGCCCGTCGTTTCCTTCCTCCATCGCAAAAGAGAATATTATTTTCTCCGTATCCGGCGCGAGTTTTTGCAAAACGGTCAGCTTTTCTTTCACACTTCCGTCTTCCGCATCAAAGGCTTCCGCATAAACAAGCGTTTTCATACCACCTGTTATTCTTACCGCAAGATAAGCGTAATGTCCGCCCATCATTACCATGCCGGCCTGCTCCTTTTCCAGAAGCGAGCCGATATGCAGGCAGGCCGATGCCTTAAAGAAAGGGCATACCAGTTTCTGGGTCAGCACGTTGGCGCTCTCCCATAACACCGGTTCTTTTTTCCGGGAGGGATTCAGCGCATAAAGCCGCAGAAAACCGGGATTTTCCGTCAGCGAGTAAAAACTGTCTTTCGAATTTCCGAGCCATTGCCACATCAGATTCAGCGCCGTATCCGCAAAGTCATCGGAAGCTTCCAGCGAGCAGGGCGTTTCGCTGATGCCCGTATTGGGTTTCGTACAGACAAGACAGGGTTCCCCACAGCCGTCTTCTGCATTCTGCCCCATCACGGGCCAGTCGTTTTCCCAGACTACCGGCTGCATATGTACGATGCGGCCGTATAATCCTCTGTCCTGAAAATGGACAAACCACTCGTCGCCGTTTACCGTATCCACAAGCCCTCCCTGATGCGGTCCGTTTACGATCGTATTTCCCTGTTTCAGGACAATTTTTTCTTCATACGGTCCGTAAATATTTTTCGAACGAAGGGCCGTTTGCCAGCCTGGCTTCACGCCTCCCGCCGGCGCAAGAATATAATAATACCCGTTTCTTTTATAAACCTTCGGTCCTTCGATTGTCGGCTGCGTCTCCACGCCGTTATACAGAATATGGTCTTCTCCGACCGCCTTTGTCCCGTCCCAGGACATCGGGAAAATACCGAGATAGCTTTTAAATCCGATACGGCTCTTCGCATATCCGTGAACCACATAGGCTCTGCCGTCATCGTCCCAGAACGGACAGGAATCGATCAAACCCTTTCCTTCCAGAACGAGCACCGGCTCATCCCACTTGCCGAGCGGATCTTTTGTACTCACCATAAAAATGCCTTCGTCCGGCATCCCGTAATAAATATAAAAACGATCGTTATGATATCGGATCGCCGGCGCCCATACGCCTTTGGAATGCTGCGGTGTATCATAATTTTCATAGTTAATTCTGTCGATCGCATAATTTACAAGTTTCCAGTTTACCAAATCTTTTGATGTCAGAATCGGAAGACCCGGCACATAGTTAAAGCTGGACGCCGTCATGTAGTAGGTGTCCCCCACCCTGATGACATCCGGATCCGAATAATCCGCGAAAATAACCGGGTTTTTAAAAGTGCCGTCCTCCAAATCAGGTTTCCATAATAATTCCATTTTGTCTCCTTTCTGAAACAGACATTTCCTCATAGAATAAAAAAGGCTCAAGGTTGCTGCCCTGAGCCTTTTTGTATCATAATTCGTCCGACAATAAGTCTTTATAGACTCCGCCTAATTCTTTTAACCCTCTGGCAATACATCCTCCATAAACTACGGCGCCCGCATACTGCAAATGCGTATTGTCCGTAAGCCCTTCCATATGATAAGGGTATTTACCTTCCGGTATGTGCATATACCAGCTCCTGGATGCTTCCGCTCCGACTCTTGTCATTTCCGCACGGCTCATGCTATTCAAATCGATCAGCGCCACATCCAGCTTCTCCGCCGTCCGTTTCATCGCTTCCACATAATCGCCATGCTCCCCCGGTCCGAGCGTTTTTTCGTCGGTAAAACATCTTCTTTCCAGAGGCGTAATCAGCACCGGTATCGCTTTCTTGTTCCTCGCCACATTGACGAATTTCTCCAAATTGATCATATAATCGGAAAACGGCTCCGTATATCTGTCGGGATCTTCCTTTTTCTCATCGTTGTGTCCGAACTGGATAAAAAGAAAATCGCCTTCCGTGATTTTGTCATAGATCGCCGGCAGCCGGGATTCATCTATGAAACTTTTCGTGCTTCTGCCGTTTTTCGCATGGTTTTCAATCTTTACTTCCGGTTTCAAAAACAGATGAAATACCTGACCGATACCTGTCTGCGGATAAGTCGTTATATTATTGTACTGTACCGTAGAGTCACCGGCCCAGAAAATTGTCGCCATAGTCAGCCTCCCAATATTTCTCCGTCTGCGCATTTGGACATGAGCCAGACTTTTTCATGAAAATCACCGTTTTTTTATTCTTTTACCGCTCCGATATTAACACCCTGTACGAAGTATTTCTGTAAGAAAGGATACAGAATCATGAACGGGATAATGACAATGATAATCGCTGCGTTTTTAATGGTATTTTCCGTCGCGTTTCCGGACGCCGTAGGCAGGTCGCTGCCCATAATCATACCTCGCAGCTTCATCTGGAAGTTGTATAAATCGGAATTGTTAATATACAGTTTGTAATGTGTATAATCGTTCCAGTAAGATACCGCATACATCAGACCGATGGAAGCGAGCGCCGGTTTCGACATCGGAAGCACGATTCTGACAAAAGTCTGCATCGGCGTACTGCCATCCAGCGTGGCGGCCTCATACAGACTGGCCGGAATCCCCTCAAAGAAGTTCCTCATCAAAACCAGATTGTATACATTTAACGCGGGATACAGGATAACGACCCACAGGGTATTCGTCAGATGGAGCTGCCGCAATACCAGATAAGTAGGAATCATACCGCCGTTAAAAATCATGGTGAACAGCAAAAGGTTTGCAAAAAAGCTTCGTCCCGGCATTTCCCACTGAATCAGCACATATGCGCCGAGCGTCGATAAAGTCAGCGCGAGCAGCGTACCGACAATCGTCGTGAATATGGAAATCAACAACGGACGGGACAGCGTCGGATTCGACAATACCTGCTGATAACCGTCAAGTCCAAATTTCTCCGGCCACAGTTTCATACCATAGGCAGTTTTCAAATCAAACGAGTCAACTAAAATCTTCCAGATTGGTATGATAATAATCAAAGCCAGAATAATAAATACGATGCCGTTTACAATCGAGAAGACTTCTATTTTCTTTTTCTTTTTCATATCGCTTCTCCCTCCTATACAATTCCGCGGCCTTCGCGTACTTTCTTGCTCCACTGGTTACATATGAGAACAAGCGCCATGCCGACTAATGATTTGAATAGACCAACGGCGGTCGTATATCCATAGTTCGGAATCGAACCACTGTTAAAACTCTGATAATAGATATATGTCTCGAGAACATTGGATACATCCAGTACTGCATCGTTCTGCAATACGAAAGCTGCCTCGAACAAATTCATGACCTTAGCAAGGTTCAGAATGATAACGGTCAAAATCGTATTTGCAAGCGCGGGGAACGTGATATAGCGCATTTTTCCCCACCGTCCGGCGCCGTCAATAGCCGCCGCTTCATAGAGTTCTACATTCATACCGGCCAGCGTCGCCATAAAAATAACGGTCTGCCATCCGGTCTCTTTCCATAGCTGAATCGCATAGAACGTTCCCCTCCATGTTTTGGAGCTTCCCAAAAAGTAAATCATATTGCTGGAATCAACCAGTCCGAGATTCACAAGGAGCGTATTCACAAGGCCCTGCCCGGTAGGAGCCAGAATCAAGGAGAACAGGGACGCCGTAACAACCCACGATAAGAAGTGGGGCAGATAAATAATTGTCTGAACTACTTTCTTAAAATGAATGTTGATAATTTCATTCAGAAACAGAGAAACCACAACCGCTACCAACGTCGTTAAAATCAGTCGGATAACGCTGATTTGCAGTGTATTCAAGAATGCCGACCAGAATCCCGGCATACCAAACATCTTGCTGAAGTTCTCAAATGCTACAAACTTTGGCTCTTTGATGCCATTATAATTTGTAAAAGCGAATCTTACCCCAAGCATGGGCAGATAATAGAAAATAATTGCAAAAACCAGAATCGGCAGAAACATCACATAAAATCCGGCATATTTCTTTATTCTGACCCCCAATGGTTTATTCGAGCCCGGTTTTTGCCTGGAAACTGACTGTTTTTTCTTCATAAATGCCTCTCTTTCTTCCCCGATAAAAAAATTTACCTCGTTTTTATGAATGATATGGAGCTATGGAAGACCCATAGCTCCACATATTGTCTTTTCCAAAAAATCGCTCAGAGGAAAAAGTATTTAATTACTGATTCAAAGAATCAACAATCTGCTGTGACCATGCAGCGCCGCCGTCAGCTTCGAATTTAGCGTAGCCTTCTTCGACAGTCATTTCACCCATAGCAACCTTCGCAACGATTTCGTTCTTCAGGGTTGTCAGGTCACCGTTATACTCTGTCATGGCATCCGTACTCGGAATCAGGTCTGCCGTTATACTGTTTGTAGCAAACAGCTCTGCAGATGCCTTAGCTTCCGGAGCAACAGTCTCTTTTCCAGGGTCGTCTACCAGTTCAACAAGCGCAAGGTTCGGGTCGATGTGAGCCTTTGTATACTGCGTACCCGGAATCTCAAGGTTGTCTAACATATGGAATTCGCCTTCAGCGTAAACCTTTTCTTTGGATTCGCCTTTATCATTTGTCTCGCCTGCATACAATGTTTCAGCAGCGGTTGACCAGTGTTTGCCTTCTACACCATATGTGAAGAGGAACTGAACATCCCCCCCGTCCTGCATCGCTTCGATGAAGTATTTGAATACGCCTTCAGGGTTTTCGCAGGTAGATGTGATGCTCCATACCGGCGGAACACGGTCAAGGTATGTGCCTACTTCCGCAATCGGAGGAAGCGCTACAAGTTCGCTGTCGAGTTCGTTGTTTTCAAGGTTGTTCTTCAGGTTGGAAGCCCATGTGCCTGCCCAGTAAGTAAATACACCGAAGTTATCGCTGTAGAATTTGTTACGGCAGTCACCCGTACCGTTTGTCAGAGTCGTCGGGTCAATTACACCCTTCGCATAAGCGTCTGCAAGTCTCTCAAGAGCCGCTTTCATAGAATCCTCTGTAAAACCGTCCGCATAAGTTCCGTCATCTTTCAGGTAAAAGCTCGGATGAGCGTCCTGATAAAATTCAGGCAGATAGTTGATATACGGAGCTTCCGTTCCGATGAAGCCTGCTGCCGTTACACCAAACGTATTGCCGTTCGTACCATCGCCGTCCGGGTCACCTGTTGTGAACGCTTCCAGCATTGCAAGATATTCTTCATAGTTTGTGGGCGCGCTGGTGATGCCGCAGTTGTCCATCCATGCCTTTTTAACATAAGTAACGCATCCGTTACCACGGGTTGTCGGCATACCATACAGTCTGCCGTCCAGTTTAACGCCTTCAACAACACCTGTGCTGTTATGCGCTTCCTGTCTTTTCTTCAGTTCGGAGTTTTCCCAGGCGTCTGTCATATCCCAGAGCACGCCTTCAGCAGCATATGCCGAATAATATGTACTGGAAAGGATAATAACGTCCGGCCAGTCGCCGCTTGCGATTGTCTGACCGACATTGTCATAATAAGCGTCATGGTCAGGCTGGATTACATTGTATTTGATACCTGTCAGTTCTTCCAGTTTTGCAAAGAACTCCGCCTGTGCATTCTCTTTTGTGAAAACGGTACCGTCAATCATAACGGTAATCTCTTCCGGTTTCTCAATATCATCCGCTGCCGGTTCCGCTTCTGTCTCTGTTGTGTCTGCCGCTGCGGTATCGTCTGCTGCAGCCGTGTCGTCGGTGCTGCTCGTATCTGTCGAAGCCGTATTATCGGTAGTCGCAGCAGAATCAGTCGTAGAAGAGCTGTCTGCATTACCGCCGCCGCATCCTACTAAGGACGCCGTCATAGCAGCAACCATGAATAAAGAAACAATTTTCTTTTTCATAAAAACCTCCTTAAAAATGTAAATAATTTGTCATTAGATATGATTGCAATCATCTGTATTCTATTATATAACTATAAGAAGGTTCTGTCAAAGTTTTTTTTCGATTTTAAGCTTTAAAATCATATTTTAAACACTGAAATTTCAGACTTTAACTCCTGCATATTATCTCCCAGCACATCCGCAGTCCTGTTCAGGTTTTCCACATTCGCGAGAAGCCGCCCTGCAATGTCTTTGACCTTCTCCGCTCTGTCGGCCGTCTCTTCGATAATGTTGGAAATATTCTGAACCCCCTGAACGGTATCGCTCCGCTCCGCATCGGCCTTTTCCATGCTCGTGACAATCTCTTTCAGCCCTCCGGCCAACATGTTCATCTGTTTTCTCATATCTCCGAACACCTGAATCACCTGTTCTACCGCTTCTGTCTGTAAATCCACCATCTTCTGTGCCTGCTGCGCGTTCTGCACGCTGCTCTCCGTCTGACCCATGATGTGCGACACATTGTGCCGGATTTCACCCGCCGCCTTCGCCGAATCATCAGCCAGTTTCCTGATTTCTTCCGCGACAACCGCAAAACCTCTTCCGGCGTCGCCGGCCCGCGCCGCTTCGATGGACGCATTCAGCGAAAGGAGATTCGTCTGCTCGGAAATGGAAGTGATCGTTTCCACAAAGGAATTGATGATCTTATATTCTTCTTTCAGCGATTCTATGCTGCTTCCCACTTCCGATGTGATTTTGGTCGTCGTGTGTGCGCGCTCGCCAAGAAGCTGCACATATTCCATACCCTGGCTGATCATATTTTCATTCTCTCCCACGAGCGCTTCCACTTTCTCGATCACCCGGTTGACTTCCTGAAGCTCATTGGAGAGAATATCTGTTCTGGACACACATTCCAGCGCGTTTTCCGACTGTCTGCCGATTCCTTCGTGAATCTCTTCGATCGCCTGCGTGATATCCTGTGAACAGTCATTGATCGCTTCCGAGACCTCTTCCACGCTCCCCGCGGATTTCTCAAGCTCATTCGTTGCATCCGTCACTTTATTGACAAGATTCTTTGTATTGGCAATCATATTGGTCGCCGAATCGGCAAGATTCTGAAACTCATCCCGGCTCTTCGCTTCCACCGTAACCGTCAGATCGCCCTTTGCCACTTCCCCGAACGTTTTGGAGAAACGCGACATATTCGCCTGAATACCCCCCGCCACCAATATGCCAACGATCAGCGCGATCAGGCAGGCTAAAATGGTCAGAACGACGGTCGTGGTTTTGATTTCCTGTGCCTGGCTCGTTACGACATCCATCGGTACGAGCGCACACACGGTAATGTCTTCAATGCTCTCGCTTCTGCTGTAAAAAAACAGATACGCATCGTCGTGGAACCTGATTTCCACAGAACCCTGAAGCTGTTCCGCATTGACATTGTTATAAAAATCCTGTCCGAAAAATACCGTTTCCCCTTCCGCAAGAACGCTTTCCTGTCCTTCTTCCAGCTGCTCTACGATAATCTCCCGTCCGTTTTCGGTGATAAATCCGATAATGCTTCCTTCTCCCAGATCGACGCCCTTCAGAAGGTTTTCAATTTCGGATTTTTTGATGTCAATTACAACGCATCCGTTCTTGGATCTGCTCAGGATCTCAAAAGCCATAATATAATCTCTGTCCGGCAGTTCCAGCCTTTCATCCAAAAGTAAATGGGAGTCTATCCAGCTTTCGATATTTTTATCCTTTACAACCAGCTCCTTATACTCATCATAAAAGCCGTCCACGCCTCCGCCATTGGCGGTCGTAATCACATTAATACCGCTCCTCGGAATAATATGCAGATTATGGATAAACGGAATAGACGTGCTCGACGATATCATATCCGTATTTATACCCTTCATAATCTCTTTTAATTCAATGGGGGATTCTACCGTTCCCTGCAGATACTTGCCCACATCTCCGTCGAAAGCATACTTCAGGCCTTCCGCCTTAATAAAATCACAGCTCATTTCTATGTACTCTTTGGACATCGCGATCGTCTGCAATGTCGATTCCTGAAATTTCTCGCGCAGGCCTTCGGCCGCCTTTTGATAAGCGGAAACACCGATAACAATCATGAACGCGATCGGTACGAGGAAACAAACTACAATCTTATTGCGGATACCGAGCAGTTTAAAGCCTGAAACCTTACCCGGCTCCCTCTTTTCCGTTGTCGGATTTTTCTTTCCCTTCTCCGCTTTTCTCTTTTCTTTTTCTGCCTTCCGCTCTTTCTTCTCCGGTTTGCGCACAGCAATTCTTTTCTCCTCTATCTCATTTCCGCTCTTTTTTGATTTTGCGGACTCTGTTTTCCTCATCATAACCGTCCCCCGACCTCCTTCTTACGTTCTGCCAGTCATTTTTCAGTTCTCTTTTTTCTGTTCCAGGCATCAATAGAACTATTATACAATAATTCAAAGTATTTTGGAATATTTTTTGTAAGAATTACCATTTAGATTTTATGAACATTCTTCTTTGGCGGGGCAAAAAGAATATGGTACAATGGATGCAACAAATAAACGATTGCAGTCTGTTCGCCCGGCCGGCGGCAGAACCGCAGCAACAGACGAGGTGAAATCAAATGCAAAAACTTACTTTTGAAAAGACTTCTCCGGAAGCCGTCGGCATTCCGGGCGATTCCGTTATCCGCTTTACGAAACGTCTTGCGGCGCGCCGGATTCCGATGCACAGCCTGCTCCTGATGCGTCATGACAAACTGTTTTTTGAGGGATATTATACCCCCTGTGATGCCGGCACGCTGCATCGCATGTTCTCCGTCAGCAAAAGCTTTACCGCGATTGCCGTCGGTCTGCTCGCGGAGGAGGGCAGGCTTTCTCTGGATGACCCGATCATTCGGCATTTCCCGGAAAAGCTCCCGGAGCATGTCCATCCCTGGATCGCCGCAATGACGATCAGAGACATGCTTATGATGCGCTCCTGTCACGCCGCCACCACTTACAAACTCGATATGAGTACGGACTGGGTTGAAAGTTATTTTACCACCCCGCCTACACATCCGGCCGGAACACTTTTTCATTATGACACTTCCGCACCGCATACGCTCTGCGCCCTGGTGGAAAAAATGACCGGTCTTTCCATGCTCGATTACCTGAAAAAGAAACTGGAGCCCCTCGGTTTATCGGAACAGTCTTACATGCTCAAAGACCCTTTCGGCGTCTCCATGGGCGGTTCCGGTCTTGTAGCCCTTTCCACGGATCTGCTGAAATTCGGTTATTTCATTGCACACAGAGGCAATGTTCTCGGACATCAGCTGCTTTCCCCCGCCTTCATCGACGACGCGGTTTCACATTTAAGCGATACCTGTGTTACCGCACCCCTGCCGAGCGAAGCGCAGGGATACGGTATGCAGTTCTGGCGCGGTGCGCACAACGGTTACACCTGTTATGGAATGGGCGGACAGCTTATTATTTTTCTGCCGGATTATGACCTGATCTGCGTTACGACCGCGGATACTCAGGATGTTCAGGGCGGCAACCAGCAGATTTACGACGCTCTTTATGAAGAATTTCTCCCGGATATACAGGGCAAAGCCCTGCCGGATAACCCGGAATCGCCGCTTCTTCTTGCCAAAGCTGCCTCTTCCCTCCGGCTGGAGCCTTTGGAAGGCGCCGTTACCTCCTCCGCGGCAGACAGAATCAACGGAAAAACCTTCCGCGTCTGCGCGGAAGGTTTTGAAAGTACCTCCAGGAAAATTTTCGGATTTGAAAGTTTTACCGTCCGCTTTGACCAAACTTCTGACGGACAGGATTTCGGAACGCTCTCCTTCCTTTACGGCCAAAAGCCCTACACGCTGCGATTCGGTCTCGGCAATATGCAGACCGGCGCCTTTCCGCTCTACGATCTGTACTACGCGGCGAGCGGCGCCTGGCTTTCGGACGGCACCCTATACATCAAAGCCCATATCATCGATTCCTATGTGGGCAGCATACACTTTCAGCTTTCTTTCGGCGAAAACGACCTGACGGTCTTTATACGAAAAAAAGAGGAAAGCCTGTTCCAGGAATTTGACGGGCATCTTTACTGCACGGCGTAAAAAGATCTTCGCCGGCGTTTATACTGCCAAACGGCCTCACGGTCATTCTAAAGTTCATCCCACAGCTTTCGGATGTATTTTCCGGCAGCTTCCGCGTTTTCGGGAACCGTATTTTCCAGCGTCGCATGGATATACGGTTTCTCTTTTTTGATAAACCGGATGATCTCCGAATAGTCCATCTCGCCCGTGCCCGCCGCAACGGAAACGAGTTCGCCGTCTTTCACGATAAAATCTTTGATATGCACTACGGCAATGTCTTTGCCAAGCATTTCCACGGCCTCCCGAAAGATCTGTTCCCGATTCTGATAATTGCTGATATCCAGCAGATTAACCGGGTCAAAAATAATCTGAAGATTGGGGGAATTGATTTCGTCAAGCACCCTTCTTGCACGCTGCGGGCTGCATACAATATGTTTAAATACCGGTTCGATCGCAAAGATCACGCCCATCTTCTCCGCATATTCCACAACCGGTCTCAGATTTTTCACAAAAATCTGCAAAGCCTCTTCGGAATGATTGCGTTCTTCAAATTTGTACGCTTCATTGACGGCCCCCGTCTCCGTCCCGACCACGCCCGCGCCGAGCAGCGACGCAAAGCGGATATTGGCCAGATAGCGTTCCTGATTCTTTTTCAGGCTTTCCTCATTCGGAGTCGCCAGATTCAGATAGCATCCGAGCACGGCAATATCGATTCCCGCTTCGGCAAATATCTTTTTCAGATAGCAGGCAAGCCCCGGCGTCAGCGCGCTGTCCGATACCGAATATTCGGAAATCACTTTGGAAAGCGCCAGATGCCCGCAGGCAAACCCCTGTTTCGCCGCAATCTGCAGCCGCTCCGGAAGCGGCGCCTTTTTAATATCATGTAAACGTATTCCCAACTGCATTGTAACCCCATCCTTTCCCGGCGGACCGTCCCGGTCTCCGCCCTGCAATTTTCCCGGGCCGTCCGTCTCCGGTTTCATGTCCTTCGTTTTCCGAACTGACTGCCCCCGGTTTCATGCCCTTCGCTTTTCCAGACTGACCGCTTCGGTCAGTTCCGTATCAGTTCTTCGACTCCCGTCAGTTCCAGCGCTTCACCGACCGCCCCTTCGATAACCACATTTTCCAGAATCAGCCGTTTTACGTTGACGGCATGAATGCCTTTCTTCGAACAGGGCTCTACGCCATCCGACATAATCGGGACATCCTTTTTCGCGTCTTCGGCAAAAGATATGAAGCAGTTCTTCATCTCTATTTTCTCAATCTTCTGTTCCGGAAGCCCTTCGAAAAAGATCGCCGCCACATGGCAGTTGACCGCGCGGATATTCTCAAACCGGAAATGTTTCAGAGCCGGCGTCCTCTCATCCACCGGAAAAGCCTCCCGCGACTGCACATATTCCGTTTTTCCGTCAGGATCGCAGAAATAAAAAGCATTGGCCGCAAATGGCGTCATAACATGATCCATCTCGATATCCCGGAATACGATTTCATCCAGAACCGAATCTTCGCCGCGTCCCCGCCTCGTCTTAATCCGAAGCCCCCGGTCCGTATGGGAAAACCGGCATTTTTCCACCAGCATGCTGCGCACGCCCGCGCCGATCTCGCTCCCAACCGTCACCGCACCATGTCCGTTCTCCATCAGGCAATGGCTTACATGGATGTTTTCAGAAGGCGTCTTATATTTTCTGCCCATATATACTTTGCCGGATTTAACAGCGATGCAGTCATCCCCAAGAGAAAAATGCACACCCGTTATTTCCACATTTTTGCAGGATTCCGGATCCAGACCGTCGGTATTCGGCGATTTCTGAGGATTGCGCACTTTCAGATTCGCAAACAGAAGGTCGTCGCTGAAAAACGGGTGGATGACCCAGGCCGGGCTGTTAAAGAACGTGAGTCCCTGCACCTGTATCCGCTTACATTTATTTAAAAACAGCATTCTCGGCCGAAAAGCACCCCGCATTACTTTCGGATTATGCCACCAGTTTTCTTCGGAAGAACAGCCGTTTACAATTCCTTCTCCGTAAAGTTTTACATCGGATACGCCGATTCCCGAAATAATTCCCGCGAACATCGGAAGCGGGTTCCCTTCCCAGGTGCCAAGATGAAATTCATCATTTTCATCATAGCTCTCAATTCGTCCGGGGAATCTGGCAAAGCGGTTCCTGTCGGTCTCGGCAAGCAGTTCCGCGCCTCCGGCAATTTCCAGATTGATTCCGCTTTTTAAAAATACGCTTGTTATTTTATATTTTCCCTTCGGAATCAGAACACGGCTTTGGGGAGGACAGGCCATGATCGCCGCCTGAATGAAACCGGTATCATCCGACAACCCGTCTCCGGCGGCTCCGAGTTCTTTGACGTTAATGGTGACAAACTCTTCTTCCGTCCGGAAAGAAAGACTTCCCGCCTCCGTGCCGTCTTCTTTCTTTAAACCAAGCACATATTCCGTATCCGGTTTCAAATTAAAAAGACTGGTAATCACCGTTTCCGCTGTCCCACATTCTTCTTCGTTCAATAACATGCGGTATTTTTCTTTCGTTTCATATGTACCGCCGTCATTCAGTTCAAATGTCGCGCTCCGCGCCGTAATCATAATCAACCGAATCTCCATGATAAGTCCATATCCTTTCTGCCATTATATAATTTCCGTTCCTGCATATTTTTCTCCAAAACTCTTTCCATATAACGAAAAGGCGGCAGTCCTTTTCTCTGCCGCCTCTGCAATTCCATTCTCAGCCTTTCAGGCCGAATGAAGTTTCCATGGCAAAACCGCGCTGAAACGATTTCACTCTTAGCCCGGCTGTTTCCCAATGTATGCGAGGATACCGCCGTCTACATAAACAACGTGTCCGTTTACAAAATTCGATGCGTCTGACGCAAGGAATACTGCCGTACCCTGAAGGTCCTCCGCTTCTCCCCATCTTGCCGCAGGTGTCTTTGCGATAATAAACTGGTCGAACGGATGTCTGGAACCGTCAGGCTGAATCTCACGCAGCGGCGCCGTCTGAGGCGTTGCGATATAGCCGGGGCCGATGCCGTTACACTGAATATTGAACTCGCCGTATTCGGATGCGATATTTTTTGTAAGCATTTTCAGACCGCCCTTTGCAGCCGCATATGCGGAAACGGTCTCGCGTCCGAGTTCGCTCATCATGGAGCAGATGTTAATAATTTTTCCATGTCCTTTTTTAATCATGGACGGAATAACCGCTTTCGATACGATAAACGGAGCATTCAGGTCTACGTCGATTACCTGTCTGAATTCAGCGGCCGTCATATCACACATCGGAATACGTTTGATAATGCCGGCATTGTTTACAAGAATATCGATTACACCGACTTCTTTTTCCACTTTCGCAACCAGCTCGTTCACCTGTTCTTCGTTCGTCACATCGCATACATAGCCGTGCGCTTCGATGCCTTTTTCTTTGTATGCAGCAAGGCCTTTGTCCACCAGTTCCTGCTTGATATCATTGAAAACTATGGTTGCTCCGGCTTCCGCATATGCGGTTGCAAGCGCAAAACCGATTCCGTATGAAGCGCCTGTTACAAGAGCTACCTTGCCTTCCAATGAAAACTTGTCTAAAATTGCCATTTCTTTATCCTCCTTTATTTTTGTTGCTTATTATTATCATTCTACAATGTTACGCCCTGTTTGAAAATAGCCATGTCATGGAATCCTGCCTCTTCGCTGCAAACTTTTTTCCCCGAAGCCACCGCCACCACATAATCGAATAATTCCCGTGCCGTTTCGTCGATGTCCTTATCCTCAACCAGCACACCGGCATTGAAATCAATCCAGTTCTTCTTTTTACCCGCAAGAGCGCTGTTGCTGGAAATCTTGACTGTCGGTACAGGCGATGCAAAGGGGGTTCCGCGGCCGGTAGTAAACAGAACGATATGGGCTCCGCTCGCCGCAAGAGCCGTGGAAGCGACCAGATCGTTGCCCGGTGCGCTAAGCAGATTGAGTCCCGCTTTTTCCACCCTCTGTCCGTAGGCCAAAACACCTTTGACCGGCGCACTTCCGGACTTCTGCGTACAGCCAAGCGACTTATCTTCCAGCGTGGAAATGCCGCCTTTTTTATTTCCCGGTGAAGGGTTTTCGTATATCGTCTGATTGTTATCTTTAAAATACTGCTTAAAATCATTAATCAGTTTCACCGTCTCATCGAACAGCTCCCGGCTCTCGCATCTGTTCATCAGAAGCGTTTCCGCTCCGAACATTTCCGGCACTTCCGTCAGGATCGTCGTACCCTTTTTGCTGATCAGCAGATCGGAAAACTTCCCGACCAGCGGGTTGGCCGTAATCCCGGAGAATCCGTCGCTTCCGCCGCATTTCATGCCGATGATCAGTTTCGACACGCTGATTTCTTCCCGTTCGAATTTCGATGCGTAGGAAATCAGCTCATCCAGAAGCTTTCCGCCCGTTTCCATCTCGTCTTCCGTTTCCTGGCAGACAAGGAATTTCACTCTGTCCGGATTCACTTCTCCGATATAGGGTTTCAGCACATCGATATTGCTGTTCTCGCATCCGAGTCCGAGCACCAGCACGCCGCCGGCGTTCGGGTGATTGATCAGATCGGCCAGTATCGTTCTCGTGTGTTCCTGATCGTCTCCCATCTGGGAACATCCATAAGGATGAGGGAACGCGATTACTTCTTCCACCGAACCTTCCACGCGGTCGTTTGCCGCTTTGGCAAGTGCCTCCGCAACATTGTTTACGCAGCCCACCGTCGGGATAATCCAGATTTCATTCCGGACGCCGACCTTTCCATCCGGACGCTGATACCCCATAAATACAGCGTCGGATGTGGTCTCTTCGCTGACCGGGGCCGGTTCATAACTGTATTCCAGCAAATCTCCAAGCGCTGTCTTTACATTGTGCGTATGGATCCACGAGCCTGCCGCAATCTCTTCTTTCGCATTGCCGATGCGGAATCCGTACTTGATGACTTCGCCGCCCTGCGCGATATCGCAAAGCGCCATCTTATGTCCGGCCGGAATCGTTTCTTTCGCAACCGTCTGTACACCGCCGGCCTTTACAGTCTCACCCGCCGCAATTTCCTGAATCGCCACAATGACATTATCATTTTCATGAATTTTGATATAGTCTTTCATTTACCCCGTTAATCCTTTCCGGTTTTGGTAAAACTTTTCGATATGATTTATGCAAAAACCTTTTCCATCGTCTTGCGCATTCCCATTTCCCGGATATCCGTCAGGTAAGAAACGATTGTCTCTTCCAGTCCCGCCGGCGCGCTCAGATCCTGACCCCAGAAATCAGTATTTGCAAGTACCACATGTACAAATTCTTTCGGCTCTTTACCGCTGTTTGCCGCGAAAAACTCAAGTACGGCCGCATCATCCATAATATTGTATTCCTGTCCGCCGCGGTGTCCGATCAGCGCCTTGTCCCTGATTTCCGTGCCGGTGTAAAAAGCCATCAGCGCCGCAAGGGAAAATGCCAGATGCGTCGGTACCTTTCCTTCTTTCTCGATATATCCCGTTAAGCTCGGCATACATCTTGCCCGCCACTTGGAAACGGAGTTTAAGGAAATAGACAGATGCGCATGTTTTACATAAGGATTGTTAAATCTCGTCAGCACCGCCTCCGCAAATTCGTCGAGCTCCTCTTTCGGAAGCGTCAGAGTCGGAATGACTTCATCGAAAATCGTCGCTTTGATAAAATTAAGAATCAGTTCGTCATTCATTGACTCCAGCACGATATCATTGCCGCACAGATAGGAAGCGAGTACAAAAGAAGTATGCGCTCCGTTCAAAATACGGACTTTTCTCTGTTTGTAAGGTTTCTGGTTATCCGTAAAAATTACGGGAAGCCCGGCCTTCGGCAGCGGCAGCTCATTGCTGATGTCTTTGGCGCTTTCAATTACCCAGAGAGCAAACGGCTCGCCCGTTACGATCAGATTGTCCTGATAGCCGAACTCTTTGCAAAGTTCTTCCGCTTCGTCTCTCGGATATCCGGTAACGATTCTGTCAACCAGCGTGGAAGTGAATACACACGCCTCGTTAATCCACGCGGTAAATTCCTCTTCCAGATTCCAGAGTTCTGCAAGTTTTAACACACACTCTTTCAGATGGATTCCGTTATCGTCGATCAGCTCTACGGGGAGCATTACCAGACCTTTATCCTGCGCGCCGTTAAAATGTTTATATCGCTCAAACAGGAACTTCGTCAGCTTGCCGGGATATGTTTTCGGCGGATTCAGTTCGAATTTATCCGTATCGTCATAAACAATGCCCGCTTCCGTCGTATTGGAAACGATAAAACGCAGCGTATCCAGTTTCGCAAACTCCGCATATTTCTCATATTCGCCATAAGCGTCCACAGCGTCCGCAACGCTCGTCACAACGCGGTTGATTCTCTTTGCTTCCCCGTCCACAATGCCTCTTAACTGCACCGTGTACTGGCATTCCTGCTCATGGAAACGGTCCAGCGTACCGAACTCGATCGGTTTGACCAAAACGATATCGCCGTCAAACTCTCCCTTTTCATTCGCGATATCGATCATATAATCGACAAACGCACGCAGAAAGTTTCCTTCTCCAAACTGAAGCACTTTAACTGGTCTTTCTTTTTTCCCCGTTTTCTGTTTGCTTAATAGTTCCATTTGCTGTAAAATCTCCTTTCTTCCCGTTGGCTCGCCTGTATTATTTCGTGCAAATTCTCAAATGTAAGCAGTTTCATATCTGTATTTTTTCACATTTTCTCCAATTAGTCAATATCTATTTAAAACTATTTTCATATTTTTTACATGTTTTTCTTAATAATCAAATAAGATTTTCATCTTTTAATCATTTTTTCATCAGGATTTTCTAAAACAGGAGGATTTTATATTGCTTTCTCTTCCTTTATAAGGTATAATATCAGCAGTTATATTGTAACCGTTTTCATTCGCTTGATTACTGAACCGACTGATTATAAATCCGCCGCGGCGGAGCTAGAGGAATCTTACATGGCACTAACGATCTATGACATCTCACAGAAGGCCGGTGTATCGACCGCGACCGTTTCCCGTGTGCTGAACGGCAGCGGCAATGTCAGCCCGTCCACTCAGAAAAAAGTAATGGACATCATTGAGAAATATGACTATATACCGAATGCTTTTGCACGCGGAATGGGCCTTCGCTCCCTGAAAACGATCGGTATCCTCTGTGCGGACTCTTCTGACCTGTTTACTGCCAAAGCGATTTATCTGCTCGAACAGGAATTACAGGCAAACGGCTATGAATCTCTGCTTTGCTGTACCGGCTATAATCCCGGCGTCAGAAAAAATTATCTGAATCTGATCCTGTCCAAAAAAGTAGACAGCATTATTCTGGTCGGTTCCAATTTTATCGCGCCGACCGGGCTTGAAAACGAATACATTAACGAAGCCGCTTCCCATGTACCTATCATGCTGCTAAATGCTTCCTACGGTTATCCGAACGTATACAGCACGTTATGCGACGACCGAGCTTCCATGTATGAAGCTGCTTCAGCCATGATTCGCTCGGGAATTTCCGATCTGATTTATTTGTACAATTCCGGTTCTTACAGCGGGCTCAAAAAACTGCGTGGCTTTCAGACCGCAATGGAAGAAAATAACCTGCCTCATTCTCCGGAAAATATTTTCTTTTACGACGGAAACCCGGATTCCATCGAAGATATCGCGGATTTTGTGAAACAAATTGCCGACGGCGGCGTCACCTTTCGAGGGATTCTTGCCGCGGACGATACGCTGGCAGTCGGGGGCGTAAAATATGCACAGCGCAAAGGGCTCCGCATCCCGGAAGATTTTTCCGTGATCGGCTATAATAATTCCATTCTTACGACCTGCTGCACGCCGGAGCTGACTTCCGTGGACAACTGTCTGGAAACGATGACGCATCAGCTTATCCAGACGCTTCTTAACGTACTGGCCGGCAAGGAAATGCCGAAAAAGGTCGTTTTTTCCGGCAAGCTGATCGAACGCGGCACAACACATTTTTAACACCGTTTCCGGCGGCCGCATAAAGACTTTTGCCGAAAGGCTCTTATCTGAGAACTGAGAAAGAACATTCATTAATCCATTATATATTTTAAGAAAGGGGCACGATCATGAAACAATTCATGGACAAAAACTTTTTACTTTCCAACGACACCGCGCAGAAATTATATTTTGATTACGCGGCCGAAACTCCGATTCTCGATTACCACTGTCACATCAATCCACAGGAAATTTTCGAAGACCGGAAATTCGAGAATATTACGCAGGTATGGCTGGGCGGCGACCATTACAAATGGCGTTTTATGCGTTCCTGCGGCGTAGACGAGCATTACATAACGGGAGACGCGCCGGATAAGGAAAAATTCCTGAAATGGGCCGAATGCCTCGGAAAAGCGATCGGCAACCCGCTTTTCCACTGGTCTCATCTGGAACTTCAGAAATATTTCGGCTACACCGGCGTACTGAATAAAAAAAGCGCGGAAGAAGTATGGGAACTTTGCAACAAAAAACTGGCTGACCCTTCCATGAGCGTCCGCAACATCATCAAACAGTCTAACGTTACATTAATCTGTACGACGGACGACCCGGTGGATTCTCTGGAATGGCACAAAAAAATCGCGGAAGATGATTCTTTTGACGTACAGGTGCTTCCCGCATGGCGCCCCGATAAGGCGATGAATATCGAAAAACCTGCTTTTACGGAATATCTTGCAACACTTGCAGATGTTTCCGGCGTTAAAATCAGTTCTTTCGCCGATTTACAGAAAGCGCTGTCCGTCCGCATGGATTTCTTCGCTTCCATGGGATGCTCCGTTTCCGACCATGCGCTGGAATACGTGATGTACGCGCCGGCCTCCGCAGAAGAAATTGAGGCCATTTTTGCCAAACGTCTTTCCGGCAGCAATGTTACGCGTGCGGAAGAACTGCAATACAAAACCGCTTTCATGATCTTTGTCGGCAGGGAATATGCAAAGCGCGGCTGGGTAATGCAGCTCCATTATGGCTGCAAGCGTGATAATAACACGCTCCGCTTCAACGAACTCGGCCCGGATACCGGTTATGACTGCATCAACAATTATGCGCCTTCATCGGAAATGGCCGATTATCTGAATGCGCTGATTCAGACGGACGAACTTCCGAAAACGATCATTTACAGCCTGAATCCGAACGACAATCAGGCGATCGGAACGATTCTCGGATGTTTCCAGGATTCCACCGCCGTTGCGAAAATTCAGCAGGGATCCGCGTGGTGGTTCAACGATCACAAGACCGGTATGCAGGATCAGATGATCTCCCTCGCAAACCTCGGCAATCTGTCCGGTTTTGTCGGAATGCTGACCGATTCCAGAAGCTTCCTTTCCTACACGAGACATGATTATTTCCGCAGAATCCTCTGCAATCTGATCGGCACATGGGTGGAAAACGGCGAATATCCGGAAGATTACGAAACTTTGGAAGAAATTGTCAAGGGAATCTGCTACAATAATGCTGTAAAATATTTTGGCTTTTTCTAAACCGGTCTTCTCAATGATCATTTTAATGATCATTTTATAAAAGAAAATCATGACAGGCGATTGCAAAACTATGTTTTTGAAAACTTTCATTGTACAAAACAAGCAGTCACCGCAGGGCACGCTTCCGCTGTACTGCCGCCGCTTATGATTTGTTTATTTTGCACAACGGCTGTCCTGAAATAGCGCGTTTCGCAATTACCTGAATAATAATGAAAAAGAAAGGACGAATACAATATGGAATTAAGAACAGCTGCATCGCCAAAGGATGTGAAATTTTATACGACCGAACGCCTGAGAGAAGAATTTCTCATTGACGACTTATTCAAACCCGATGAAATCAAACTGGTATACAGCCATATCGACCGTATCATCACCGGTTCGGCCGTACCGGTAAAGCCTTTACAGCTTACTGCCGGAGACGAGCTTCGCGCGGAATATTTCTGCGAAAGACGCGAGCTTGGCGTGATCAATATCGGTGAGCCCGGCAAAATCACCATTGACGGCAAAGTATATGAAGTCGGCCATAAAGAAGGCATGTATATCGGAATGGGCTCCAAAGACATCGTTTTTGAAAGCGTAAATCCTTCCGCTCCGGCAAAATTCTATTTAAACAGCGCACCGGCGCACAGAACCTGTCCTACCGTGCTGATCAAACCGGAGGGAGAAGCTGCGGAAGGCGTTGTCATCGTAAAAGACAGCAACAAAGTGGAGCTCGGTTCCCTGGAATCCGCCAACCACAGAACGATCTGCAAATACATTCTGCCCGGTCAGGTAGAAAGCTGTCAGCTCGAAATGGGCATGACAAAGCTGGAGCCGGGAAGCGTATGGAACACCATGCCCTGTCATACACACGACAGACGTATGGAAGTATATCTTTATTTTGACATGCCCGAAGACGCCCTCGTAATGCACTACATGGGAGAGCCGACAGAAACGCGTCATATCATTATGCGGAACGAACAGGCCGTTATTTCCCCGAGCTGGTCCATCCACTCCGGATGCGGCACACAGGCTTATACTTTTATCTGGGGCATGGTCGGAGAAAATCAGGACTTCGATGACATGGACGGCTGTGAGATGAAGGATTTGCTTTAAAAAATCGCCGCCCGGCGGCGGCGATTACGAGAATGCTTCGCATTCTCAGTTGAAATGGTCTATACAGCTGCATTTTTCTATTATTTAAAATATCGCCGCCCGGCGGCGGCGATTATGAGAATGCTTTGCATTCTCAGCTGAATACCCGTTCACGAAAAACAAACAGAGAGGAGCATTCACCAAAATGAAAATCGCATTAATTAATGAGAACAGTCAGGCGGCTAAAAACGAAATGATCTGCAATACTTTAAAATCGGTCGTAGAACCGATGGGCCATGAAGTGTTCAACTACGGCATGTACTCCGCAGAAGACGAGCACCAGCTTACCTATGTGCAGAACGGCATTCTTGCGGCAGTTCTTTTAAACTCCGGCGCGGCCGACTATGTAATTACCGGCTGCGGAACCGGCGAGGGCGCAATGCTCGCATGCAATTCCTTTCCACAGGTGCTTTGCGGACATATCGAATCTCCGTTAGACGCTTATCTGTTTTCTCAGGTAAACGACGGCAACTGTATCGCCCTTCCTTTTGCGGAAAACTTCGGCTGGGGCGGCGAGCTGAATCTGACCTATATTTTTGAAAAATTATTCTGCGCGCCGGGCGGCGGCGGTTATCCTAAGGAAAGAGTCGTACCGGAACAGCGGAACAAAAAAATTCTCGATGAAGTGAAAAAAGTAACGCACAACAACATGGTTTCCATTCTCGAAAATCTCGATGCGGAACTTGTAAAAGGCGCCCTGAGCGGCGATCACTTCCAGGAGTATTTCTTTGCGAACTGCAAGGATGATGCGATTGCGGAAGCAGTTAAAAAAGTTCTTGCATAAGAATTGAAATTTTACGGTTTTCTAGAAAGAAAAACTATGCGGCGGAAAAATCCGCCGCATAGTTTTTTATTTGATATTCAACACAGACACTAATAATCGGTCTGGCCGCTCTCTTACTGTGCTCCCGCCTGTTTGCGCGCTTCCTTACAAAGCTCCGTAATCTTGTCGAAATTACCGGCCGAGATATCCGCTTTCTTGCATACCCAGCTCCCGCCTACTGCAAAAATTGCCGGATTCGCTGCAAATTCAGCAATATTTTCGGTATTGACTCCGCCCGTCGGGATAAACTGCATATCCGTGAAAGGAGCCGCAAGGTTCGTAATCGCCTTTAATCCGCCATAGATATTGGCCGGGAAAAATTTAACGACTCTCAGACCCAGCTTGCGTGCCGCCATGATTTCCGTCGGCGTAACGCATCCGGGAGCCACATCGATATTCTGTTCCACACACCATTTTACGGTCTCCTCGTCAAAACCCGGAGAAACGATGAACTTTGCACCCGCTTCTACCGCTTCTTTGGCCTGCTCCAGATTTAACACCGTGCCGACACCGACAATCATGTCCGGGCACTCTGCCGCAACGTTGCGGATGCTGTCGAGCGCTGCCGCCGTGCGAAGCGTAATTTCCATGACATTGATGCCGCCTGCCAGCAGCGCTTTGGCTGTCGGAACCGCATCTTTTGCGTCCTCAATTACCACTACCGGAACGATAATGGAACTTTTCATGCTCTCTGTAATACTGCTCATTTTATTTCCTCCTGCATTTCTTTTCGTCTTATCAGCGCTGTACTCTCGCGCCCGCGCCGCCCATGATCGCTTCCACTTCTTTCTTGCTCGCCATCGTGGTATCGCCCGGCGTTGTCATCGCCAGCGCGCCGTGTGCCGCACCGTAATTGACTGCCAGCTCCGCATCTTCCGTCGTCATCAGACCATAGATAAGGCCCGATGCAAAGGAATCACCGCCGCCTACGCGATCCATGATTTCCAGTCCGTTATAATCTTTTGCCTTATAAATTTCTCCGTCTGCCCAGCAAATTGCGCTCCAGTCGTTTACCGTAGCGGTCTTTACCTGGCGAAGCGTCGTTGCAACCGCCTTGAAGTTCGGATAAGTCTTGGCCGCTTCGTTAATCATCTTCTTGTATCCGTCAAGATTCAGTGTTTTCAGATTTTCGTCGTTTCCTTCGATCTCAAATCCGAGACATGCCGTAAAGTCTTCTTCGTTCCCGATCATAACATCCACATATTTTGCGATTTCCTTATTGACTTCCTGCGCCTTAGCCTGTCCGCCTATTGCGCTCCACATGGAGGGTCGATAGTTTAAGTCATAGGATACGATCGTGCCGTATTTCTTTGCCGCCTTGATTGCCGCAAGAACGGTCTCACATGACTGCTCCGATAAAGCCGCGTAGATTCCGCCGGTATGTAACCAGCGCACGCCCAGTTCGCCAAAGATATGCTCAAAATCAAAATCTTCAGGAGACGCTTTGGAAATCGCCGTATTGGCACGGTCAGAACATCCTACCGCACCGCGGATTCCGAATCCACGTTCTGTAAAGTTAATACCGTTACGGCATACACGGCCGATACCATCCGTCTTCATCCATTTAATCAGAGAAGTGTCCACACCGCCCTGATTGATAAAGTCTTCCATCAGCATACCTACTTCGTTGTCCGCAAATGCAGTAATAACCGCCGTATTCATTTTAAAACATTTTTTCAGGCCGCGGATAACATTATATTCGCCTCCGCCTTCCCATGCCCTGAAAGATCTCGCGGTACGGATTCTGCCCTCGCCCGGATCCAGTCTGAGCATTACTTCCCCCAGAGATACTGCATCAAATTTACATTCATCTGCCTGTTTCAAACCCAAATTCATGAAAAAAATCCTCCTGTTCCATCTGAATATTTTCAGACTAATTTGTCAGAGCAGTTACTGCAGTGACACGCATCGGAAATCTCAAAGTTTTCTGAGAAAATACTTTTTTCCGGCGGCGGTCAAGTCATATCCCGGCTCTGACTCAAATTGCCGATTGAAAAATGAGTGCATCAGTATTATTTTTCAATCCATTCCTTTATATTATAAGTTGAATTGAATATATTCTCAATCTTTTTTTGCAGTTTATTCTTTTCTTCTTCTTTTCTTTTATCCTCTTCAATCCCTTTTGATCAATATGTAATTTTTTATATTTTCCACACAGATTTGATTGAAATCACCCTTCAGGTACTTTAGAATGAAGATAAAGCAAAAATCAGAATAAGCAATAACAGCGAATCATCAAAGGAGGTTCCGCCATGAAGCACGCCAACCCATTACTATCCAATGACAGCAGTCCGGACAGGTTTATCACCATCGGAGAAATCATGCTCCGCTTAACGCCTCCCAATTATGAAAAAATTCGAATGGCATCGACATTTGAGGCAAGTTACGGCGGCAGCGAGGCAAACATTGCCTTGGCTTTGGCAAATCTCGGTGTTGACAGCACATTTTTCACTGTCGTTCCGAATAACAGCCTCGGCAAAAGCGCTGTCCGGATGCTGCGAAGCAACGATGTCCACTGTACACCCGTGATTCTGAGTACGCCGGAACAGACCCCGACACACCGGCTTGGAAGTTACTATCTGGAAACGGGTTACGGCATCCGGGCCAGCAAAGTGACCTACGACAGAAAGCACAGCGCTATTACGGAATTTGATTTCGATACCGTCGATTTGAACCGGCTTCTTGACGGCTTTACCTGGCTTCATTTAAGCGGCATTACCCCGGCCCTTGCGCCGAACTGCCGCAAGCTGATTATGGACTGTCTGAAAACCGCCAAAGAAAAAGGAATCACCGTCAGCTTCGACGGCAATTTCCGAAGCCGCTTATGGACATGGGAAGAAGCAAGAGACTTCTGTACCGAGTGTCTGCCTTATGTGGATGTCCTGCTCGGTATCGAACCGTATCATCTCTGGAAGGATGAAAATGACCACAGTAAAGGCGACGTCAAGGACGGCGTGCCGTTACAGCCAAGCTACGAACAGGAAGACGAAATTTTCCAGGCGTTTGTTGCGAGATATCCGAACCTGAAATGTATCGCCCGTCATGTACGCTACGCGCACAGCGGAAGCGAAAACAGCCTGAAGGCCTTTTTATGGTACGAAAACCATACATTTGAAAGCAAACTGTTTACCTTCAATATTTTAGACCGCGTCGGCGGCGGAGACGCTTTTGCGAGCGGACTGATTTATGCGATCATGCACCGCTACAAACCGATGGATATCGTTAATTTCGCAGTTGCGAGCAGCGCTATCAAACACACCATCCGCGGCGACGCCAATATTACGGACGATGTGGAAAGCATCCGCAATCTGATGAATATGAACTATGACATCAAACGATAACGAATCGTTTATGAAAAACTATAAGAGGGCTGCGCACATTCCGTGCAGCAGCCCTCTTCTTTGTCCGCCAAGCGCCTTTGCGGCCCCGCGCAGACGCAGGCCGTGATATTTCTCCTGAATCTGCTCTGACAGAGAATTTCCTGTAACCGCTTTCACATTTTCCGGCCGGTCAAAAGTGCTTAAAGGTTCTTTTATGAACGTACCGACACCGTATTGCCGTTCAGCGGTTCCGTCGTCTCATATACCACTTCATAGCTGCCTGCTGCCAGTATGCACATTCCGTCCCGCACATCGGCAAACATCGGATTTTTCCCATCCTGATAAGTTTCCGGCTTTGCCAGAGGCAGCATAAGCGCCGCCTGACACCCGAAAGGAATCTGCACGCAAATCCTGACGCTTTCCGGGCCGGTAATCTGCCAATGTACCCGATAAAGGCCCGCCGGACTGTCATAAACCGCTTCCAGTTCCTGCAGCTTTAAGTTTATTTCCGGCACGATCCGCATCTTTTTTCCACCCCTGCTTTCCTGTGTAAAACGAAGCCCGGCCCCGTGTGCGAATATCCATTCCAACACCGAACCGTAGGCGTAGTGATTCAGACTGTTCATGCCCGTTCCCGAAATGCTGCCGTCATCCAGCACTGAATTCCACCGCTCCCAGACCGTGGTCGCTCCCAGTTTTACTTCATGGAGCCAACCCGGATATTCCTCATTGAGAAGCAGTTGATAGGCCAGTCCGCTCATGCCGTGGTCGGAAAGCACATGACATAATATCGGTGTTCCGATGAATCCCGTCCGAAACTTGCCGTCACAATCTTCAAATAACTTTTTCAGCTGGTTCCTGACCAGCTCTTCATTCTCCGAAAGATGATATTTTAACGTCAGAAGCAGCGCCGTCTGTGTTTTGATACAGCAGCGTCCGGAGACGGAATAGTATTCCCTCTTGATTTCGGCAATCTGCGCATCATAAAGCGCCTGATATGCTGCCCGGTCCTCTTCATATCCGAGTACGGCGGCCGCTTTTGCCGTCAATTCTGCACTGACCGCGAAATAAACACACGCGAGGAAGTCTTCATCCGTGCCGCCAAACACCTGTTCCACATCCTGTCTCGGGTGGTCTAACGCCAGCCAGTCTCCGAAATGGAACTGCTTCCGCCAGGCATGATCGTTTTCTTCCAGACCATGTACATAGTCAACCCATGCCTTCATCGAAGCATACTGTCTGCGCAGAATAGATTGATCCCCATAAAACAGATACATATTCCAGGGAATGATGCAGGCGGCATCCCCCCATGCACAGGCAGCTTCCGTAATACCCGCAGAAGGCACCACATTGGGAACCTTCCCGCCAAGCTGCTGCTGTTCGGAATAAATGTCATATAAATATTTTTCATAAAAAGCATAGCTGTCCGTCAGATACATGGCCGTCGGAGAAAAGACCTGCGCATCCCCTGTCCAGCCCATGCGCTCATCCCGTTGCGGACAGTCCGTAGGCACATCCAGAAAATTGCTGCGAAGCCCCCACCGCACATTGCTGATAAACCGGTTCACAAGCTCGTTTCCGGTCGTCACCGCCCCCACGTCTTCAATATCGCTGTAAAGGACCAGCCCCGTAAAGTCTTCCGTTTTCAAATCCTCAATTCCCTGAATCTTCACATAACGATATCCGTAATAAGTAAATTTCGGCCGGATTGTAGCCGGTTTTCCGTCGCTGATATAGTGATACTCCGATTTAGCGCTGCGCAGATTATCATTATAAAAATTTCCCTGCTGTAAAATCTCCCCGGTCTGGATAATGACTTCCGTACCCGCGGGAACATTCACACGTAATGTAAAAATGCCGGCAGATTCCTGCCCCATATCCAGCACTGTTTCACCCGCCGGCGTATGAAGCAGCGCCACAGGACTTATCGTCTCTTTCACGCACACCGGAAGACTTTTTCTCGCCATCAGGCGGCCGCCCGGAGCCTCGCAGACCAAAGCCCGTTCCTCCGGCAGCTCCGCCAGCGTGCAGTCCACCCGCTCCCCATCGTACAGGCTGGAAAAAGTAATGCTGCTCCGACGGATTCGCCAGCTTTCATCCGTTCCGATCACATCCGTCGTTCCGTCTTCGTAAGTCAGCCTGAGTTCCGCAATCAGTTTCCACTCGTTCCCGTAAAACCCTTTTTCTTCTTTGGCCGTAAATCCAAACCGTCCCTTATACCAGCCGTTTCCGAGCAGAATCGACAAAGTACCTTTCCGACGCACTGCATCCGTCACATCATAAGTCTGGTATTGCACCCATCCGTTATAGTTATTGGAATAGGGCGTCAGGTATTCTTCTCCGATTTTTTTACCGTTATAGTAAGCCTCATATAATCCAAGACCGCACACATAAAGCCTTGCCCGGCGCACTTCTTTTGCCGGCGCAATTTCTTTTTCAAAATAAGGATGCCGCATTTCAACGCTGTCGCAGGTTATCCACTGGCCTTCCCAGCGCTCATCCATCCGTCCGGTCTCAAACCACTGTACTGCGGACCCGGCTTCTTCACATGCAGTCTGAACGTTCCCGTCTCCTGTTCCGGTGTTTCCGCATGCTGTCTCAGCACTCCCGTCTCCTGTTCCGGTGTTTCCGCATGCTGTCTCAGCACTCCCGTCTCCTGTTCCGGCGCATCCGCATGCTGTTCCGGCACTCCTATCACCTTCCCCGGCGCTTTCTCCCGCGGTTTCTGCATTTCCTCCTGCCTCTGCATCCGTGCGCACCGTCACTTTCCAGTAATATCGGGTAAAAGGACGAAGCTTCACTTCCACCGGGCAGGCAAGCGAATTGAGCTCCGGGCAAAATCCGGTATCCGCCTCCAATTGGGTAAACGCCTCGTCTAATGCCACCTGGATTCTGGCGGCGGTCTGTTTCTTTCCTCTGGCTTCTCTTACCTTCCATGAGAAAACCGTTTCTTCCATCTCGAAGCCGAGCGGATTTTGTAAATGATTTACCTTACAAGCATAAATTTCCATTGATCTGTCCACGCCCTTTCTTACGTTTATTCGACCGCGTACCGCTTATCTTATTTTCCACGGCGCAGCAACCCGTTCCTGTACCGGACTTTTGCTGCTTTGTTTTCCCTTTTCCGGCCATACCTACATACTCTCACAAATTGATCGTATTGTCCATGTCCGTATTTTTATAGAACAGGCACTATCGACGTATTGTTTCTTTCGTCATAAACCATCGCGAATTTGTGCCTGTGACCCTGCGTTCTCTGATTTCATATCCTTGATATACATCAGTATGCAGATTACCGTCAAAACGGCTTCAACAGCAGGCTGCGCCGCAATCACACCATTGAGTTTCCAAAAATAATTCAAAACGATCACGCCCGGAATAAACAGCACCGCATTTCTCAGGACAGTAATGATCAGAGATTTTACCGCTTTTCCCAACGCCTGAAAATAGCTCGTCATCATATTGATAATGCCAAGCAGAGGCGCCGACAGGCAGAGGATTCTCAGAAAATATCCTGTTTGTGCGATCAAAGCGTCATCTTTCAGAAAGATCGCGGCCAGCTGCTCTCCGAAAAGCATAAAGACGGCAGTAAATATCCCTCCCATGAGAATTCCATACAGCGTCGTAAGTTTTACGATATCATACATTCTCTTCTTCTCATTTCCTCCATAACAATAGCCTGCAAGGGGAGCAACGCCCTGGGCTAATCCTACTGATAATAAAATCGGAATCATATTAAGTTTATATGCAATACCATAAGAAGCAACCGAATCAGACCCGTACATGCCGATATAATTGTTCAGCACGATATTGGAAACACTCATCAGCACTGTGATAAGAGCTCCCGGAACACCTATGCTTACGACATTACGAACCATTGCGGCATTGAGCGAAAAACGCTTCGGCGTCAGCGGCACCACCGGATTCCCCTTCCGTTCTTCACGAATCATACAGACAATATAGTAGATCGACGCACATACAAATCCCAAAGATGTCGCAAGCGCGGCTCCCGCCGTTCCCCAGCCCAGGACAGCGATAAAAACATAATCAAACGCCATATTGATCACATTGCCGAGTACCAGGCCAATCGTTCCTTCTTTGATCAGACCTGCCGAACGGAACAAATGCACAAAGCCATTGGCAAGCATAATAAAAGGCGCACCCGCAAAAATCCATTTCAGATAATCACAGGTATAAACAATATTATCCGCATCGGCGCCGGACAAGCCGGCCAGCGGCCGTAAAAATATCAGCCCGAGAACAAGCGTAATAATACCCGCAAAGGCCATCGCATATACACAGAAATTCATTGTCGTTCCGGATTCTATTTTCTTCTCTTCCCCAAGCAGTCTTGCGATTACGCTGCTTCCTCCCATTCCAAAAATACAGGCAATCGACATGATAATAAGCAGGATTGGCGCGCACAACGTTACCGCGGCAATCATCGCGGGTTCTTTTGTCAAAGAAACAAAAAAAGTATCGGCAATATTATAAATAAGCGTTGTGAGCTGTCCCAGCATTGCCGGCAGCCCAACTCTTACAATTGCTTTGGAAATATTCTTTTCTTCAAAAACAGACGGCATGGTTTTTTTCTCCCTTGCATTTTTGTTCATTATAATGTAGAATATATCCCATAAACAGGACATTTGTCCTGTTGAGAGGAAATAAATTAAAAATTATGCTGATGCGCTGATTTTTTAATCGGCAGTTTGATTTGGAACCGAAAATATGCCCTGACCGCAGTCGGAAACAAAAATATTTCTTCGAAAAACTTTGGAGCTTCCGGCGCGTGTCATCGCAGTAAATGCCCCGACACGGATGATGATTATGGAAAAAATTTTTGACAGAGAAAAGATTGCATCCTGCATTGCGAAAAGCAGATACCATGCTGTACTCGACTCACTGGCTCTGGATTTTTATCTGATAAAATATGAAAAAGGAGAATTGGTCATTTCCCCTTTTCAGAACGAACTTTTATTCCAGATCGTGGAACACGGCTCCATAAACATCTACTTCATCCGGGACGATGGCACGCGCTATTCCCTGTCAAACGGAACGACAGATTACTTTCTCGGAGACATGGAGATCTTTTATCCCAAAAGCAACAACATTTATGCCGAAGCCGCCGAAAACCTGACCTGCATTTCATTTTCCATTGAAAAAAACAGGGAAATTCTGCTGTCCAATAACAAGTTTCTGGAGCTGATCTGCAACAGCCTTTCAGCCAAAATCGGAACAATGACCGCTATCGATGCCGCCCCCGCTTCCCTTACGGAACGGGTCATATCTTATATGAGGTATAAATGTGAGCATGAAACATTAAAAGGAATTGAACAGGCTGCTTTTCATCTCCACTGCAGCGCAAGACAGCTTCAAAGGATTTTAAATCAGAGCGAAGCCGCCGGCTTAGTCAGGAAACTGGGCAAGGGAACTTACCGGTTACTGTAAAGCAGAATCCGGGTTTGAAAGCGGCACTTTTCTATAAAAAATGAGCCGGATTTTACTATCCGGCTCAATCTTTTTCCATTAATTAATACCCGTTATCCCAAGATTTCCGTCCACGGATTTGAAAATGATATTAGGCGCCGCGTCTCCCATGATCACACCGGCCATTGTTTCTTCCAGCGCCGAAATATCCACAGACGCGATCACCGCACATCTCTCTTCCGTGAAAATAACATCTTCTCCCAGGCTCATAAAGGCTTCTCTGTTTTCAATCACTTCGCCGTTTACCGCAAGCGGATAACTGCACAGATCTGCGAGCGCTTCCATATCCTTATCGGCCGCCGCGGACTGAATCTTTTCCGCAAATGCCGCTATCTCGCCCAGATCGCCTTTCTCTTCCAGATCTTGATAATTATCGTTCTTTTCTTCGGTTTCCTCCTCTGTTGGTGCATTTTCCGCTGGCTCATTTTCTGTCTGTATATCCTCCGCAGCGGCATTTTCTGTCGGCGTAACTATTTCCACTTCCTGTCCGCCGCAGCCCATACATCCGAATACCAACATTCCCGTCAATAATAAAACAATACATTTTTTCATAAACTTTCCTCCTGTTTACCGCATGATTTGTTATGTTTTTTTATGCACAAATCATTATACGTTACCAGTATACAAGAATCAATTTACTTTTCTTCGCATTTTGGCACCGATTATTCGCAAGGCCGATTGTCCGGTTTACGATCATCTTATTTGAAAAGTAACAGCAGTTTTGAAGCCGAATTTAATCTGTCAATTATCATAATTCCAATCTCATAGAAATGACTTCCTGAAATCCGGCTGTGCGGGAGCAAAATTCTTTGGGATTTCTTCCGCATTCGACAAATCCTGCCCGTTCATACATAGAAACCGCTCTTTCGTTTTCAGCAACTACATGAAGTTCGAGCTGGCTATATCCCGCCGTCTTAGCACATTCGATACACGAAGCCAGCAGAGCCTTACCAATTCCAAGCCCCCAATACTTTTTTACAACACTGATGCCAAATTCGGCCCGATGCCGTACCTTATATTTCGTGCCGATTGCCTCGATTCCTGCCGTACCCGCAATGACACCGTCAACTATGGCAAGCAGTTCAATCTCCCTTTCACTCTCCGCTTTTTCTTTCAGGAACTGACTTTCCTGTGCGGCATTAAAACTGTTTTCATCCGGATATGAAAGTAAATAATCTGTTTCACCATGTGTCAGATTGAAATTATCCAGTACAAGCTGACCATCACTCTCTGTTCCGTTCCTCAAACAGCACTCCATACCATTCCTTAATGTTATTGTTTTGTTATATCTCATAACTGCCCCTTTCCTGATAACTGCCCTCAAAGCCGTCTTCTTCATCTAAATAATATCATTATCACTCTCATCTCTAAACGCCTGTCTGTTTAAGTAAATCCAACAAAATCTCTGTGCCCCTCCATCTGCGTTGTCTGCCCATGACCGAACAACTTCTTCCGGTCTTAACATCTCTGTTTTCCCTCCTATGCTACATATGCTATCATTATATCAAAAATAAGTCAAAAGTCGAGTAGTGTCATCTTTTTCGACAAGAATTCCTCCCTCTTATATATGACTTCACCGGCCTGCGATTCGGTTGCATGTTCTGCCTGTATTGCATACAATCACGCCTTATAAGTGACGGAGATTTTTACGCTAAGCCCGTAATTCATCTTCACTCACTCTTTCAGACAGGGATTTCCATTAATGGTGAACATTTTAGTACAAATGGATTTGCGACCGTCAAAAACGTTCTTGAAATTCTGCTGTTTTTCCGTACCTTGATTTTTTCTCTTTTTTACAATATACTTTAAGCGGAAAGAGGGGTTTTTATGTCCGAAAACAAGTTCACTGACAAAAATGTAATTGCTCGCTGCGTGCCTATGAGCAAACTGCAATCAGTTATCGGCGGCAAATGGAAAATTTTAATTTTGTGGTATATCTCTTTTTATAAAGTGCAGAGATTTGGAGAGTTAATGCGCCGTCTTGACGGCATTACACAATCCACACTGACAAAGCAGCTCCGGGAATTAGAGAATGACGGTTTTTTACATAGGGAAATCTACAGAGAGATTCCGCCAAAGGTCGAGTATTCTCTAACAGAATTGGGAGAAAGTTTTATCCCTGTTCTCCAGACAATGATGACTTGGAGTGAGAAATATTTATGCCCTGATTATGTAAATCCATATAAAGAAATCATGAATGAAGGGGATTCGGAGTAGTTATGCGGAAACATGACACGCTTGCTGCCGACTTTACTGACACATACAAGCCGACAGGTTTTTATGGAATTGTGTATGCGCTCGTGGTAAGATAGGGACGTTGACTGCATACAAGGGAGCGGCAAAAACAAAGCGAAGCCCGTCTGCCATACGCGCCTATTGCCTATTGATCCGGCGGAGGCTGTCCTAAAATTTGTGTAAACCTTCAGACTGATGTAAGATAAAACTACACAGTCCGGATGTTTTATTATATCAAAAAAAGGAAATCCCGCAAAAAGCAGCCATACAAGAAATGATGCGCGGGTATCTGAAAGACAATGATATCCGGATCAAAGATGGTACCGATGTCAATGCTGTCATGCGTGACATGAAGCGTTTCGTCAAGTGCTTTTTGAGTTATTGACACAAACTTTTCAGTGCGGCGGGGGCGCGGGGCCGGATTGTAAAATCCTGTTCCCCATTTTCGGCAGCGAAACGGCAACGGCAAAAATCCAACTTGTCAATGGTTCAAGGGTGGAGATTTTTCGCGTACTTTGCAGAAAAATACTATTCGCCCCTTGACGGTCTGAATAGTCGGAACGGGGCAAAAGTGCAGATTATTTTTCGTAATTGGGTATGATATGATTTCCCCCAGTACAAACCGATAAATTCCGATTTGAAGGAGGCAAAAATGCAGTACACAAAAGAGGATTTAGTTGAGGCAAAGCGGCAGATTGATTCGACTTTGCATAAATTAAGAGAAACGATAAAAACTTTTGAGTCAAAGGATAATCCAAGAAGATATATGTCACAAATTACTTTGGCTAAAAGACGTGTAAAGGCTTTTGAAATTGCAAATTACTTTATAGAGAATGAAATTGAAAACAGTCAAAAAACTTGAGATTTGCGGAGGTAAATAGATGAAGCAAGGAAGAATTATTGTAATCACAGGCTCACCGGGAACAGGAAAAACAACAACAGCATCTATTATTGCAAAAGAATCAGATTTAGAAAAGTCTGTACACATGCATACAGATGACTTTTATCATTATTTGAGCAAAGGAGCAATTCCTCCTCATTTACCAGAATCAAATGAGCAAAATTTGATTGTGATAGAAGCCTTTTTAGAAGCCGCAAAACGATTTGTTCGAGGGGGATACGATGTAATTGTAGATGGAATCATAGGGACATGGTTTTTAGAGCCGTGGCTAAATATTGTTCAAGAGCATTATGAAGTACATTATATCGTCTTGAGAGCAAGTAAAGAAGAAACGATGAAGCGATCCGTTAAACGCACAAAATTGGACAGAGAAACAAATATTGAATTAGTGGAAACGATGTGGGAACAATTTTCCAATTTAGGAATATATGAATTGAATGTTATAGATACGACTACACACTCAATTAAAGATACTGTTTCCGCAATAAAAGAAAAAATCGCAAGCGGTATGTCTTTACTATCTTAGGCAATCTTCATATATGGAACTTTGCTTTGAAGTTTGCTACTAACTGCAATTTTACCATAGGCTACTATTCGAACCCGGCGTGTTCTTTGTTGTTATTACCCACAGTGAGCAGGGCGTGTATCCCCTTATTCACTGAGGGTAACTGTTTTTATTTAAGTTTCATGCAAATACACGACTGTTTTTACTTCAATTACATCATTTATTATGGCTTGCTGATTTTCTGTTGCCAAAATGTTGCCACGCATTTATTATAGCAAATCACTGTAAATTTTATGGCTAAAATGGTTGATTATCTCAAAAAAGCCTTGATTTATGGGCATACAATCAGGATTTCAAGCTGAATTTACTATCAATTTACTACTTTTGAGGGAAAGAGCCTTGATATGCCGCCAAAATCCTACAAGCCCCAATATCAGTACAGCATTGAAAGAATAAATAAAATCTGAATACAGCACAGACAAGGCGTTTCTCTATCCCATAGCAGGGAGAACTGGAACGCCGCTTTTTATACCCCTCATGTTACGCAATAGAAGTAAAAAGAGCCTTGCTACAAGCGGCTTTACGGGCGTGTTTCTGCCGGAGATAAGGATTTATACATACCCCCGGCAAAATGGCGTTCTATCGCGTAACATACCCACAGCAAAAGGAGTGCTGAAGCTACGCCAGCTTTTCAAGTGAACCCCAACCGAACCTGTCCGATATTGGAAAACCCGACACCGGGCAACCCGATATTGGATTTTCCGATACCGGGTAATCCGACGTCGGAAAATCCAATGCAATTAAATAAAGATATACTAAAGACTGATTTATTAAGTAAAGAGAAAAGAAATACAGATATACAAAATACCCATTCCTTTCCCTTCCTATCCGTTCCCCGAACCACTCTCCCTTTGACGGGAAAGCAGTACAATCCCCGGAATGGAAGTGAACGGATAAGCTGCAAAAGAAAAAATAAGTTACGGAGCAAGCATAGGAAAGGAGTACCCTTTCCGTAAATCTGCCCAACTGCGCCCTATGGCTTGCTGGATAGATTTCGCTTGTTGGGAAGAATCCCAAACCCTCTAAAAGCTATCTTACGACCTATAATACTATTTAAGGCGGTTCTGTTCAGATTATGCAAAACTCTCTTTTGTGTCATTTGTGAAAATGATATGAATTTTTTTGTCCCCCCACTTGACAATCGAAAGTCATAGTAGTAACATAGATACACTTGCTTAGAATTCTAATTAGTAAAGGAGCAATGCCATAATGGACGAGAAAAAGCTAATGGAAAAATATGACAAGTTGAATCGGCGAATGTTGAGATACTTTTCAAGTTTTTTCACAGGTACGCAGATAACCAGTATTCAAGGTCTTATCCTGCACTATATTATCGTTGAATCGGAAGCAAGGGACATATTCCCGAAAGATATAGAAGAATTTTTAGAGATTAAGGGTTCTTCTGTCACAAGCCTTATCAGCAATCTGGAGCGCAATGGCTATTTGCGCCGGGAAAGTTTGGACAGCGACAGACGTTATAAAAAACTTGTATTGACGGAACAGACACTTGCGATAAAAGACGATATTACAAGCCGTGTCAATGAGTATATGCACAGTATGTTTGCCGGTATATCCGAAAATGATTTGGAGGTCTTTGAAAAGGTCATTCTGCAAATGACGGAGAATACAAAATAGGTATTCTTTTGCCCATATACTTAGAATTCTAATCAAATGGAAAGGAGGTTTTCATATGAGATTACCACCCACGACAATTATTTCGATAATTACCTGAATTTATTTTTTGCCTTTATATTTAGAATTCTAATTAAAGGAGGACACGATGATGAATGACACACAGACAACAACCAATCCACTTGGCTATGAAAAAATTGGAAAACTGCTTACAAGCTATGCCATACCCAGTATCATAGCACTGATTATCAATTCCCTTTACAACATGGTAGACCAGATTTTTATCGGTCAGGGCGTAGGCTTTTTGGGGAACGGAGCCACGAACATTATCGCCCCAATCGCTACGATTACGATTGCCATTGCCACTCTTTTTGGTGACGGTCTTGCCGCCTTTTTCAGCCTTAACCTTGGGAAAGGCGAGGGAGAGAAAGCCGCAAAAGGTTTAGGGGCTTCGATTATGTTTGGGAGCATTTGGGGCATTATCTGGACTGTTCTTGCCTTTGTTTTTTTGAAACCGCTATGTCTGATATTCGGGGCAACGGAAAATATACTGCCCTATGCACTTGCTTATGGACGTATTATCGTCATTGGATTTACCTTTCAGATTGTCGGGAATACCATTAACAGTGCAATCCGAACGGACGGAAGCCCGCGTTATGCCATGCTGTCCATGATGATTGGCGCGGTTTTAAACATCATTCTTGACCCGGTTTTCATATTCGTATTTCACTGGGGTGTTGAGGGCGCTGCGACTGCCACTGTTATAAGCCAGTTATTTGGGCTTTTGTTCAATATCGCTTATCTGTTCCGAATGAAAACAATCAGACTTTCCAGACAGTCTTTTACTTTGGATATTCGGACTGCGGGAAGAATCGCAAGTCTTGGATTTGCGAGCGGAGCAAATAACTTGACTTCAACGGTAGTGGCGTTCGTATCAAACAATCTGATGACAAAATACGGCGCACTCTCTCCCTATGGAGCAGATATTCCCCTCACCACCTTTGGCTTGTGTATGAAAGTGAGTATGCTTGCATTTTCCATTGGTATTGGTGTTGCAAGCGGAAGCCAGCCGATTATCGGGTTTAATTACGGCGCAAAGAAATATGACCGTGTGAAAAAAACTTTCCTGCTTAGTGCCGGAGTTGCTACAATCATTACATTTGTTTCATGGGTTATTTTCCAGTGCTTTCCGTTGCAGCTTATTCGGATATTCGGTACGGAATCCAGTCTGTATGAGGAATTTGCCGTTAAGTGCTTCCATATTTATTTACTGCTTACATTCTTGAATGGTTTACAGATGTGTGCCGGGGTGTTGTTCCAGGCAATCGGTCAACCCATGAAAGCAGCGATTACTTCCCTGTCAAAGCAGGTAATTTTCTACATTCCCGCTATGCTGATTTTATCACGCTTTTTTGGTTTGACAGGTATTTTAATGGCAGGACCTACCGCAGACGCATTAGCATTTATCCTTTCGGGGGCTTTTTGCTATAAAGAAATTAAGAAAATGGATCAGATAAGCGAAAATGCGTCCTAATTTATCTATGGGTATATGCCGCAAACAACAGAAAGGCTTTATCCGTTGCCTTTTGTTTGACATATAGGGACATACGAAAAGATTGGAGGAACAGTACCATGAAAAAGAGAATTATCACTATTAGCCGTGAGTTTGGAAGCGGAGGACACAGCATAGGAAAAATTGTTGCCGAAACGCTGGGGATTGGATTTTACGATCAGGAACTATTGGAAAAAATTGCAGAGGAAACAGGGTTCTCAAAAGAATTTATTGAAGAAGCCGCAGAATATTCTACTGCAAAGAACAGTTTTTTGTTTAACCTTGTTATGAACCGTTCTTTGCATGGACGTATGGAGCCGTCCCCCGCTGATACGATTTACTTTGCACAGACAAAGATTATTAAGAGCCTTGCGGAAAAGGAAAGCTGCGTAATTGTCGGGCGGTGTAGTGATTATATTCTTCGGGACAACAGCGACTGCATACACGTTTTTATTTATTCAGACAGGGAGAACCGGGCGAAACGTATTCTTGAACGCTACGGAGAAAGCGACAAGCCTATTCAAAAGCGAATCACAGATAAAGATGAACGGAGAAAAATCTACTATTCACACTACACAGATCGTCCGTGGGGCATACCGCAGAATTACGATTTATGCCTTAACAGTGACGCATTGGGTGAAGAAGTATGTGTAAACATCATTACAGACGTTTTCAAAAAATAAGATTATTTATTTTAAGGATATGGCGGTATAGGAGCTTCCTGTATAATTCAAATATAGGTAATCCCAAGAAAGAAGGTTGAGAAAAAAATACCTCAGAGTAAAATAAG